>Ga0256827_10003015_pt1 | contig 10738 bp, 8 predicted proteins | sample CV84metaG_FD_185977 | JGI IMG/M metagenome (GOLD analysis project Ga0256827, IMG submission 185977) | Hydrothermal vent microbial communities from East Pacific Rise, Pacific Ocean - CV84 | ecosystem: Environmental > Aquatic > Marine > Hydrothermal vents | place: Pacific Ocean: East Pacific Rise...
AAATAAAAAAGGAAAAAGGAAAAGTAGAAAAACCGAAAAGCTATTTGGTTTGAGTATATAATTTAGCTCAAATTACCATTTATTAATAAAAAAAAATATCTTTGTGTAAACACTTGAATAATTGTTAGACCAACTTAAAGATATATTACTATACTCGAAGGGTGAACCCTTAATTTTTACCCAATTCTTTTTTTGGGGATTCTTTGCAGTAGTTTTAACAGTTTATTCGCTAATATACAAAAACAGAAGTACTCGAAATGCTTGGTTATTCTTTGCTAGTCTGTTCTTTTATTACAAAACAAGTGGCTTTTTTGTAACATTACTGTTATTTACAATTACATCTGATTTTTTTATTGGCAAAGCTGTTTACTCTGCAAAAAAGCCATTAGCAAAAAAACTACTTATCACTTTAAGTGTAAGTATAAATTTACTTTTACTATCGTTTTTTAAGTATTCATATTTTTTTACCGATAATTTTAATAAGTTATTCGGAACAGCATATCACCCTGTAAATATTTTTGCTGAGTGGACAAATCAGTTTGCAGGCACTCATTTTACAGTAGATAGTATTTTACTACCCGTAGGAATTTCGTTTTATACATTTCAAACTATTTCATACTCAATTGATGTTTATAGAGATAAAATAAAGCCTGTAAAAAACATACTCGATTTTGGGTTTTACGTATCGTTTTTCCCACAATTGGTAGCAGGTCCTATTGTACGAGCAGCAGATTTCATTCCACAGCTTTATCAAGATTTTAAACTTACAAAGCAAGAATTTGGTCATGCATTATTTCTTATCCTAAACGGATTAACAAAAAAAATAATTATTGGCGATTTTATTGCCGTAAATTTTATTGATAGAGTTTTCGATAATCCGCTATCCTACACAGGTTACGAAAACCTAATGGCACTATATGGATATTCATTACAAGTTTATGCCGATTTTTCTGGTTATACCGATATTGCAATTGGTATTGCTTTACTTATGGGTTTTAGGTTACCAATTAACTTTAACTCGCCATACAAGGCTAATAATGTTGGTAATTTCTGGAAACGCTGGCATATTTCGCTTTCTAGCTGGCTTAAAGATTACCTTTATATACCAATGGGAGGAAATCGCAAAGGCACGTTTTTTACATATATTAGCTTAACCGTAATAATTCTATTTATAATTATTATGAGTGGCTGGATTTACCTACCTATTATAATTGGTGCAGCCGTTTTTACAATGTATATTATTTCATACTTTTCGGCAAAGTTTAAATATTGGATAAACAACAATATTAATATTATGGTAACTATGCTAATTGGAGGCTTATGGCACGGCTCTAGTTGGATGTTTGTTATTTGGGGAGGACTTAATGGACTTGGCATTGTAGTTTATAAACTATGGCGTAAAATTTCGCCTTGGGAAGGTAAAAAAGGATTTATTGTTAAGTTTTGGACTATTTTTTTAACCTTCAATTTTATTACATTTACTCGAATTTGGTTTCGTGGCGACAGCCTTGAAGCTGCAAATAATATCATTTATCAAATATCACATAATTTTAGTTTAGAACTTGTACCTGAAATTACTTTAGCATTTTACAAAGTATTTTTGTTAATGCTAGTTGGGTACATTATTCATTGGTTACCAAGCAATTTAAAAGATTTGTATCGTGGTACGTTTATTAAATCTCCAATTTGGATAAAAGTTATAATTACAAGTATAGCAATTTTTGTATTATACCAATTTCATTCGTCAGATTTTCAAGCTTTTATTTATTTTCAGTTTTAAGTGTATGCTTGTGGTAATTGTAAACACCTGATACCAATTACATCACAAAATGACATACAAGAACGTTATCTTTTTAAAACTATACTCAATCCATTTAGCTTTTTGAGAATTTATACAGATTTGTTTTTTCTTTTTTAGAGTTTGAAATTTTAAGCAAATAAAAATGGAAAAATAAAAAGTAGAAAAAACGAAAAGCTATGTGGTTTGAGTATATTATTATTTCTAACATAAAAGAAAAGCCTCTAATAATATTAGAGGCTAGTGTAAATATTTTATAAAAATCAGACTGCTTTTAATTCATATTCATAAAAAATAGAATTAATTACATCCTTATGAAGATGATAATAGTTTTCTATTACCCATTGTTTTAATTCATGTATGTCATTTTCTTCGAGCCATTTTATTGATTTACTTAATTCTTTGTTAAATAACTCATTATCGAAACTTACTTTTTTCAAAACAGTTTTTGTGTATTCTAACATAAGCTTAATTGTTTTAAAATTGTTTCCTAATATAGTAAAAAAATAACAAAATTTGATGATTTATGTGTTAATTATGGTTAATTGTGCATAAATACTCAAGGCTACAATAGGTATTTATACTTATTGTAGCCTTGTTAATAATTGTATGTTAAAATTGGTTAATTTAGCTTAGCTAAAAGAATTTATTATTTCTTTAAAATCGCTAGCATTTAATGCAGCCCCTCCTATTAAACCTCCATCAACATCTGGCTTACCAAATATTTCTTTTGCGTTATTAGGTTTAACCGAACCGCCATAAAGTATTGATATATTGCTAGCAATAGTATTACCGTACTTTTCAGCAATTAAATTTCTAATAAACAGGTGTATTTCTTGAGCTTGTTCTGGGCTAGCAGTTTCTCCTGTTCCTATTGCCCAAACAGGTTCGTAAGCAATAACTATTTTAGCGAAATTTTCGTTATCTAAACTAAAAGTACCATTAATTATTTGCGATTTAATAATATCAAAATGCTTGTTCGATTTCCTATCGTCTAATTGTTCTCCAACACAGAAAATAGGTTTCAATTTATTTTTTAAAACAAGATTTAATTTTGTATTTAATATTTCGTCATTTTCGTTATAATACTCTCGTCTTTCAGAGTGTCCAATTATTACATAATTTGCATTTATTGATTTAATCATATTTGCAGAAACTTCGCCTGTATATGCACCGTCTTCTTTGTTTGCCGAATTTTGAGCTCCAACTTTAATAGAGGTGTTATCGAAAAGGTCAATTAGAGTTTTTGTGTATAAAAAAGGGGGACAAACAATTACTTCAGTATTACTATCAAAAGTATTTTCTAATGCTTTCAGGTTTTCTGCTAATTCTATAGCATCAGCGAAAGAGGTATTCATTTTCCAATTACCTGCAACAATATTTTTTCTCATATATAAAAATGTAAAGTTTAAAAAAGTCCATTTAATTCTGCATCTACCTTTGATATAACATCACTCAAATCTTCAGGTTTTTCAGAAAAATTATTTTTATCAACGTCAATAATGAGCAATTTACCCATCTGATAAGAAGAAATCCACGCTTCGTAGCGTTCGTTAAGTCTTTTTAGGTAGTCTAATCTTATACTATTTTCGTAATCACGTCCTCGCTTTTGAATTTGTCCAACAAGTGTAGGAACTGATGCTCTAAGATAAATAAGCAAGTCAGGAGCTTTAATAAGCGAATTTAGCATACTAAAAAGAGTGAAATAGTTTTCAAAATCTCTGGTAGACATTAATCCCATTGCATGAAGGTTAGGAGCAAATATATATGCATCTTCATATATTGTTCTATCTTGTATTACACCTTTTTTAGACTGATGTATTTCTAGTTGCTTATTAAAACGAGTGTTTAAAAAGTAAACCTGAAGGTTGAATGCCCAACGTTGCATATCTTCATAAAAATCAGTAAGATACGGATTGTCGTCAGCATTATCAAAATCGGTATCCCATTTAAAATGTTTAGATAATAATTTTGTAAGTGTAGTTTTCCCTGAACCAATATTTCCTGCAACAGCTATATGCATAATCAAAATTTTTATGCAATATATAAAAAACAAATCTAATTCTTAAATTAATTTGTACATATTTCCCGGATAGGATTTTATTATATTCTGAAGCTCTAAATTTAATAGGATTATAGATATGTCTGAACTAGATATTTTAGTTTCGTGACAAAGGATATCAATATTTATACTTTTTTTATTTTTAATTATATTATAAACTAATTCTTCGGTAGGTTTTAGATTAGGAGGTATAACAAGTTTGGTTTGTATATTTTTATTTATTTCCCATCCCATTATATATTCTAAATCTAATACAGATTCAATTAACGCAGCTTTATTGGTTTTAATAAGTTTGTTACAGCCTTTTGAATATGGTTTATTTATTTCTCCAGGAAAAGCGAAAACATCTCGGTTATATGAGTTTGCTATATCACCTGTAATTAATGAACCTCCTTTTTCTCCTGACTCAACAACAATGGTACAATCAGACAAACCTGCAACAATTCTGTTTCTTCTTACAAAGTTTTGTCTATCTGGTTTTGTTTCAGACAGAAACTCAGTTAATAAAGCTCCATTTTTAGGTATTTCTTTTGCAAAAGAAGAGTGTGCCGATGGATATATTCTATCTAAACCATGAGCAAGTACAGCTATAGTTTGTAAATTATTGTTAATTGCTTCTTTGTGTGCACAAATATCAGTACCATAAGCTAATCCACTTACAATTATAGGCATATGGCCTCTTTCTTTTAAGTCTTTTATTATTCGTTTACAGTTTTCTTTACCATATTCGGTATTATTTCTTGTGCCAACTATTGTAACTATTTTATTATGTTCAAAATCTACATCGCCTTTATAAAAAAATAACAAAGGAGCATCTTCACATTGTTTTAACCTAAAAGGGTAGGTATTATCGAAATACGATTTTGTTTTAATTTTATATTTATTTATAAATTCTAATTCTTTTTCTGCTCTTTTTGATACATCTGCATTAAGTATTTTAGATGCAGTATACTCACCTATTCCTGGAATTTTAATAAGTGCTTTTTTATTTTCTTTAAAAATAGCCTCAACACTACCTGTATATGATATTAAATTTTTGGCATTTTTTACACCAATTCCGTCTATAAGATTTAATGAAATAAGCCAAAAAAGTTCATTATTATTTATTTTGGCTTGCATATTTTGATAAATTTATTTTAAGATTTTTCCTATCTTCTTCTTTAAAAGAAGAAATATTTATTCCCGGATATTTGAATAAACCTGTTTTTGTTTTTTGAAAAACATACAAAAACTCTTTCTTATTTATAGTTTCAATTTCATATTTACCTAATAAACTTTGTTTTATTCTTATCATTTTTCTTTTTGGCGATACCATTACAATATGATAGTATTTAAATTCAATATGCTTATCATTATCGGTATATCTAATATAAGTAAGTTCTTGTTTGTTCCAATATAGTAAGAATAAAATCATTAACAATATTGCAAAAGCAAAAGGATAATACCACGGTATAGGTATAACATCTATAAATGAGATGGCAACAAATGAAAATAATAGACCAATTATTAAGTTTCTACTTTTTCGTAAATTTACTATCTCTTCTTCGTTGTCTAATACCATAATTTTTATTTTTTAGTAAAAGTATTAAATAAACATTTAATCACAAAAAAAAGGAGCCGAAGCTCCTTCTATAATTATTGTTTTATTATTTTTTTAAGATAATAATTATTATCAATTTTAAATTTTAATAAATATGTTCCAACTGTATAATCAGAAATATCAACTTTCACTTTAAAATTGCCAACATAAGCATTTAGTTCTTCTGAAGTGTATAGTATTTTACCTTTAATATTAACTATCTCAAATTTAATATTTGCTGCTGATTTTAACGATGTTTCAAAAGAAACAAAGTCTGTTGATGGATTTGGATATACCTCTATATCAATAGTTTGATTATTTGTTTTTATTGAAGAAAAAGCAGTATCTGCCATAATACCACCACCAGAAGTAGTATCAACAATAAAATTAAGGTTTGTTTGAACAGTATCGTCAGGAGTTATATATAAGTTCTCGTAAGTAGAAATCTGCTCCAAACCAGGAATATCAACTCTAAGTCTGTAACCTGTACCTTCTTGTATACCATCAACCTCCCAATAACCATTACTATTTGAGTATGTATTCGCAACAGGTTCTATGTTAGGGTCTTGAGCGATATAAATCTCAGCTCCAGTAACTGGTTCTCCTGCTTGATTTGTCGATTTATCAGAAGCTTCATAAGTAACAGTTCCGCTAAATGTACCTGTTCCATTTAAATTATTTACTTCATACATAACAAATTCAATATCGTTAATTGTATCGCCACAGCCAATTGTTACGTATGTTGCGTTATACCAATCAACAGTGTTTCCGTAATAACTTGTTACAACATTTTGGTAACTACCTTGCTCAACAATACCTCTAAAAGTATATTGGTATGGATAAACACCAGTAAATTCAAATTTACTTGTACCATCAATCATATCTTCGTCAACTTTCTCTACTTGAAAAGCATTTTCGATATACTGTTTGTATAGTTCAACTTTAATTTCGCTAGAATTGAAGTTGCCACCCGAATAATCTATTGTACCAGCTAAATAACCTAAAGCTCCTTCGGTTATACTTACACTATCTATAAATACACAACCATTATCATCAATTAATGTAATAATATAAGTACCTGTACATAAATCCATAATATGAGAATTGGTACTTCCATTATTCCAAGTATAACTATACGAACCTGTGCCACCTGTAGCGTTTGCTGTTAATTCGCCAATACACCCACCACAAAACTCAATAGTATCGAAACTTAATGATAGTTGTGTTGGGGCATTAATAAACGAGTAATTTTCAGCAGTACATAAATTAGCATCTGTTACGGTTAAATAATAAGAGCCAATACCTAAATTATATAAACTGTCGGTTCCATCACCATCGAAAGAACCTGCCCAATTATAATTTATAGGAGTAGTAGCATTAATAACACTTGCGTCAATATATCCATTAGTTGATGTATAACAGGTTGGTTCAGCAGAATTAAAACTTATTGATATTTCAGGTGATATATCAACGTTAATTGTATCTGTTGCTGTTGCTCCACCAGTAAACTCTGTAATTGTTACAATATATTGACCTGTTGTATCGGTTGTTATAACTTGTGATGTTGCTCCTGTATTCCAAATATAACTTTGTGCAGGACCAGCATCTAATAATATTGATTCGCCAAAACACAATATTGTGTCGTTGCCTAAATTTACAAATGCAACTTCTTTTGCTCCAAAATCACTATTTGGTAAATTTCTTACTACACCATTAATGTCATAATTTACATCAGGTAATGTAGGCGCTAAATTACTAAGCGTTGGGTTGTGTGGAGTTGGGTTGTTAAATCCAATAAGTTGAGGGTCGTCGAAGAATGAGTTTTGGTCAATATTAAATGTTGATTGCCATTGTAAATAATCATAATATATACCGTTAACATTAAATACATCAACACTGTTAGTTGAAAAGTAGCAGTTGTTATTAAAATTAATGTCGTTATTATACATATCGTGAGTTGATTCAAGGATAATATTTCCTGTGAATATTATATTATTTCTAAAACCGAAAATGAAGTTTGTTTTCATTCCACCAAATTTATATAATATTCCTTTTGAGTTTGGACTTAATAATTTTATTGTATTATTGTAAAATTCAATACCACCACTACCTGAATTTTCTAATCCGATGGTTAGTAAGTCGTTACTTTCAATATCAATAAAGTTATTAAAAATGAGGAATCTTCCTTGTCCATTGGCATTACAGCTAGATAACGATATTCCTGTGTACAAGCATTGACTAGGTGTATTTGTGTATATTCTATTATTACTTATTATTGTTAAACTGTCTGCCACATCTGAATAAGCATAAATATTTTGTAAAATTATACCTGCTGATTTATTATAAATGTTATCACCAAGTGTAGGAAGTTCAATGTTATTATTAATTAATTTAATATTCATTGCTCTACTTAAATCAATACTGTTAATATTTTGAACTCTAAAAGTATTATTCTCGATTGTTATATTTTTAGCAATTTCATCGCCATACTCATAGAAATTTAACTTAATACCGAAATCTCCTTTTGTTATTTGATTATTTCTGATGTAAATATTAGATATGTTAGCATCTTCAATTGGTTGATAACTAATAACATTATCACTTGACGAATCAGCTATAAGAATACAATTTTCAATTATTATTGAATCAAGTCCTAAGTACATTTGGTTTTCCTGGAATTTAATTACACTTTGTGCACTTGCATCAGGTATCGACATAATTGTTAGATTTTGTACGGTTACGTAACTTGTTTCAATAAAGAAAACACTTGATTCACTTGATTTAATAATAACACTATCTGCATTGTTTGCATTAGACTTAATTATTATTCGTGAGGGTGTGTTTTTTTGATCCCCAATATCATGTATATTTATAGTACTAACATCAAATGTGTCAGAATAAAAATTAAAGGTTATATCTCCAGGACCACCTTGGCCGTTTAGTGCATCAAGAAATATCTGATTAACATCATCATCAGGATAAATATTATATGTAGTTTGACTGTAGCTTACTGTAATACTTAGTATTAATGTGATTAATAGTAGTTTTGTTTTCATGTTAATATATTTAATTAATAGCTGTTTCTGCAAATGTATGAAAATTTTACAATTAAAAAAATGATATAAGTTAATTGTTATTCAAGTATTTAACTGCCTAATTAGTTGATATTAACAATAAAAGCCTCAGTATTTAAATTGAATACATTAGAGGCTATATTATTTTGTAATATAGAATCTAATTCAATAATATTATTAGGCCATAAGCTTGTTGATAAAACAATGTTTTTAGGATTAAATTTAGTTAATACATTATCAAAATTCCAATAATTGTATTTTTGAATTATTAGATAATCTAAATTAATTGTATTTGTAGTATCTAATATTTTTTCGCCATTGTAAACAAATATAGTTTTATCACGAAACTTTATAAAGTTATTTCGTCGGTATAAATTTAGCTTTTTATCTTTTTTTCTATAGTTAATTAAACCTGTTTTAATATTATTACATGCTTTACATACAAGGCAATTTGAGATATTATATTTAATATCCTTTTTTAAAGATTTATAGTTTCTGTCGAATAGTAAAGTTGTTTTGTTTTTTGTGCTAAAACCAATAATTGTATGTTTGTTTACACTAAAAAAACTTAACTCAGTATTTTTAGAATTTTTGTAGAATGTATAATTTGTAAAAGAAAATAGTATAAATATTAGTGTAATAAATAATGTAAAAATATATCTGTTTCGGTATAAAATATAAAAAGCGAATAAAATAATAATAGTGTAAGAAACTAATGTTGCAAACACATCCCAATTTATATTATCAATAATTGGGTATGGAAGTTCGTTTATATTTTCAACCGAAAAATTTAAAGTTGTTGCGGAATAATCTAAGGCTTTTACAACAAACTCATTTATATATGGGATATAATATGTAGCAAAAAATATAAAACTTACTAAAAGAATAATAGTAACATTTAGCATTACAGCTATATTTGAGAGTAAAAAATATACAGGGAATTTATGAAAATATAATAAAGTAATTGGAAATGTGGCAAGTTGAGCTGCAAGCGAAACCGAAACTATACCCCAAAAATAATTAAATAAACGGCTATCAGTTTTTATTAATGCTGATATTTTAGGTTGAAAAAATATTATTCCTATTACAGCCAAATAACTTAGTTGAAAACCAACTTGGAAAATATAAAAAGGGTTAATTATTAGTAGAATAAATGCTGAAGCAAAAATTGTATTATAAATATTGTGCTTTTTATTAAAAGCCTTGCCAAACGATACTAGCGAAAACATTAGAACAGCACGTACAACCGATGGTGTAAAGCCTGTTATTAATGCATAAATCCATAAAATAATAATAATTGCAATATATATAAATACTTTACCTCTTTTGTATTTCATTAATGGTTTTAAAAGTGATATTAAAATTAAAAATACTATACCAACATGCAAACCAGATACGGCCAAAATATGCATTACTCCTGCATTTGAAAATTGCTCATTAGTAAGCGAATCAATATCTTCTCGTTTGCCTAAGGATATTGCAGAAATAATAGCTTTATTTTTATTATTGATATCGAAATTATTTAGCTTTGACAAAAGAAAATTACGAATATTATTAGCTAATTTATAAATATTAAATTCATTATTCTTAATTAGTTTCCAGTTTTCTTGTTTTACAAAGCCACCGCTTAAAACTCCGTTATAAAATAAATATTTTTTATAGTTAAATTGATTTGGATTTTTTGGTATTTCAATTTCATTTATATTTGTTTTTACAAGTAAAAAATCGCCATAATTTGGAATAGTGTAATTACTGTCGTTTTTTAAATAAAGTATTATTTTCTGATTGTTTAATTCTGAAAATTTATAGGAATCTTTTTTTGCAATTAATATTGCTGTAAATTTTATATTATTTCCTTTTATTTGAGTGCTTTTTGTTGTCTGTATTAAAAATATACCTTTACCCGAAAACGATTCTAGTTTAGATATTTTATAAGTTGTAATACAATAACCTAGAAGTAAGAAAATAACCGTAATAAAAGAATTAAATAGTAAATCTTTTGTAATTATTCGTTTATTAAAAACAATATTAGACAATATAGATAGGCTAATTAAAGCTACCGATATGGTTATTATGTTTATAGAAAAATAATTTATAAAAACTGTAAATACAATACCTATAATTAATGGTATAGTAATTCGTATAAATGGTGCTTGACTAAAAATTAGCTTCATTGTTGGTTATTGGGTATAAAAAATCCCGCTTTTGCGGGATTTTTGTATATG
>Ga0256827_10003016_pt1 | contig 10737 bp, 5 predicted proteins | sample CV84metaG_FD_185977 | JGI IMG/M metagenome (GOLD analysis project Ga0256827, IMG submission 185977) | Hydrothermal vent microbial communities from East Pacific Rise, Pacific Ocean - CV84 | ecosystem: Environmental > Aquatic > Marine > Hydrothermal vents | place: Pacific Ocean: East Pacific Rise...
TAACTGCTCTTCTATATCAGGATTATCAATTTTTAATGTAATTGTCATCTTTTCTCCTTTTGATTTTTACTATTATACCACATCCCCATCACACCCCAAAACCTCTCGTCCAAGCTCTTTTGTTCGTTCTCCTCTCCAGACAAATCTTTTTCCTCGTTTGACTAAAAGGTTTCTCCAAAAGAGTTGGTTGATGGTATCGTTTCGTGACCATGTAGAGAATAATACTAACTCATCTTTGTTTAAATATTTACAGAGGAGTTTGGGATTTTTACCCAAGGTATTAAACTGTTGTACAATTTTCTCTTCGCCTAATATAAAACCATCTTCGGGGAAAAATAGCTCTTTTGCATTATTAAGTGGAGATAGATGACCCTCTCCGTGAACAAGGTTGGCTAGACCCTTTTTTCCTACACAGATAAGATGAAAATGGTTAAACTTATTTTTTAGGTTGCGTAAAGAGGTAGCAAACCTTTTATCTAACTCTTCATTTCCATCTTCTATATCTTCGACAAACAGAAGAAGTGGTTTAGAAGAGCTTTTTAACCTGTTTCTTATCTCTCTATTCCATCCATTTATCTTTGTAGTAGTCAAAAAACCACAATCTTCGGCAATAGAGGTAAAATACTCCTCTTCATCTTCTACATAAGAGGGTACAGAAATTTGATAAAAGTTTTTATTGAATTTTGTGGATAGAAGCTCTTTTATTTGGTTTAGATAGCTATCTATTGGGGTAAAATCTTGCGAAAATAGTACTAAAAGACGCTCTCGCTCTAGTGAGGAGATTACATCTTGTACAAAGTTATTATTCTCTATTTTGATTAATTTTGGATGATACTTTTCAATCTCTTTTTTTAGACCCTTTAAATTCAGAGAGAACTTGGTATGAGAAAACTCATAATAACTCAAAGCTCTTATAAACTCTATCTCTTTTGGAAGATACTCAATCTTTTTTACACCATTTTTTAAGATAGGAATAATAAAACAAGAGGACTTTTTAGCTTCTATAATCTCCTTTAAAACATAATCATCCTGCTCTTCTCTTACTTTGAACTCTTTGCCACTATCTTCTCCAATAACCATCAGAAATATATCTGCCTCTTGAATACTTTTTGTAATTACATTTAAAAATCTCTCTCCTGCACCTATACCATCTTCTGTATCAAAAAAGACACTGTAATTTTGATTTAGATTATCATATAGGCGACCTGCAAAGTCTGTGCTGTCTGCTCTTCTGTAGCTTATAAATAGTTTTTGATTCATCTCTTCCCTTTTTCTCATTGCCTATGAAGATAATAATAACTAAAAAAGGCTTTTTACTCCCCCAAACAGACCTTTCTCTACAATTTTACAATTCATCAACAAATTCAAGATATAATATTATTTATGAAATCATGTTAAGGATTATAGATGAAGAAATTACTCTCTATACTACTATTATTTACCCTTTTTCTTTCGGCTCAAAATTATGAGTCTGCATGGAAAGAGGTTCAAAAGTTTGAAAAAAAATCATTGCCAAAAAGCAGTTTGAAAAAAGTTGAAGAGATATATCAACAAGCAAAAAAAGAGAAAAATGAGATTCAATTTATAAAAGCGCTCTTGTATAAAGAGAAAAACCTTTTTAGATTAAATGAAGAGGGGTATGTTAAAGTTATTCAAGATATTGAAGAGGCTATTAACCAAAGCCCAAACAGGAGTAGCCAACTAATATTAACCTCTATTTTGGCACAAACTTATTATCAATATTTAGATAGAAATAGATACAACTCAAATAGAACACCACTAAAAGAGAATAAAAGCAGAGATATAAGAACATGGAGTTTAGAGAAACTTTCTAAAAAATCAACTCAACTCTATTTAGACTCTTTAGATAAATTGTCACAAAAAGTTGATATAAATAACTATATCTCTATTTTAAATAAAAGCAAAAATGTTGAATCTTTACGCCCTACTCTTTATGATTTTTTAGCATTTAGAGCATTAAACTATTTTAAAACAGCTCAAAAATTTGACTCTTTTACAATCAAAACCCCTGATGCTTTTGAATCTGCTTATACCTTTATATATCTATCACTCTATACTGATGATAAAAATAGTTATGGCTATCAATCGCTACTTATATATCAAGAGCTTCTAAAGTTTCATCAAGATTATCATCATCAAAAAGCTTTAGATTATGTTGATGTAGAACGTCTTAAATTTGTAAAACATAACTTCTCTGCTGTAAATAGAGAAGAGTTGTATATTAAAGCATTAAAAAAGATGATTGAAAGAAGTCCTCAAAGTGAAGCACTTTTAGAGTTGGCAAGATATTATCAAAGCCATGGTAATCTAGTAGAAGCATTAAAATATGCAAAAGAGGGAATGAAAAGCTCGGATAGATATATCTTCTCTACTGCACAAGCTATTAAAAATAACATTAAACGTAGAAAACTAGAGTTTAAAGTTGAAAGAGTTAATCTGCCTCATGAAAATATATTAAGTAGAATAACCTATAGAAATGGTCACGAACTTTTTGTGAAAATCATTAAACTAACTCCAGATGAACGAGAGAAATTTACAAAGAAAAATTATAATCAGCAGAGAGAGTATATAAAGAGTCTCTATGCCTTTAAAAATCTAAAGATTAATCTACCTAAAACAGAAGATTATAAACAACACTCTACCGAAGTTTCACTTGATAGTTATGACATAGGAGAGTACCTTTTTGTTCTATCTTTCCAAAAAAAGATTAATAAACACTCTATCTATAAAATAGTTAATGTCTCAAATATAGCCTATATGAAACAGGGTCAAAAAAAGCTACTTATTGTTCATAGAAAAACAGGTCAACCACTAGCTGGAGTTAAAACAACTTTTTATGAGAGTAGATACAGTAGAAAAGTTGGAAAACATGAGAGTAAACTACACTCAATAATAGATAGTAATGAGAAAGGAGAAGTATCTATACCAGAGCTTAAAGAGAACTACTTTGTAATTTTTGAAAATAAAAAAGATAGACTTGACTTAAGAGAATATAGTTACTATCACACTTATAATAATCAATACAAAAACCACTCTATTCCTTTAGTAAAGTTTTTTACAGATAGAAGTATCTATCGCCCTAATCAGAGTATCTTTTTTAAAGGTTTGGCAGTTAAACAGTTTACACAACAAGCACCTGAAGTATTAAGTAACAAAGAGGTTAAAGTTTCATTTTTTAATACAAATAACCAACTTATAGAGAGTAAAACTTTTACAACTAATGAGTTTGGAACATTTAATGGAAGTTTTACAGCACCTAAAAGTGGGCTTTTAGGTTCAATGCGACTCGAAGCTGATATAGGAGGTTCAAGAAACATTCAAGTTGAAGAGTATAAAAGACCTAAGTTTGAAGTGACATTTAAACCATTAAATAAGAGCTATAGCCTAGAAGATACAATCGAAATAATAGGTGAAACAAAAGCTTTTGCAGGAAATGGTATAGAGGATGCTAAAGTAAAATATAGAGTAACTCGTATGGCATCTTTCCCTTGGGTATATTGGTGGCAACGAGGTAATATTTATAAAAGCTATACACAAGAGATTGCTTCAGGAACAGTTAAAACAGATAGAAATGGTCAATTTAAAATTAACTTTCAAGCTTTAATAGATAAAAAAGTTAATATAAAAGATAGACCAAATTATAACTACAAAATTTCAGTAGATGTAACAGATAGCACAGGAGAGACCCACTCAAATAGTAAAAATATTCTCTTGGGTTATATTGGTGTTCAAGTTGATATGAAGGTAGAATCAGAACTAAACCAAGAGAGCAACAAGAGTATAACCATTAATTCTACAAATCTTGATGGAGAATTTCAAGCAATTCAAGGAAAAATTTTAGTAGAAAAAATTCTTCCTGAGCCTAAAGTTTATCGTAGTCGATATTGGGGGAAAATAGATAAAAAACTCTACACAAAAGAGGAGTTTAGTAAGCTTTTTAAAGATTATAGATATAGCAAAAATGAGATAAATCCACAGAAAGAGTTTATAAAAGAGATACAATTTAATACCCAAACAAGCAAAAATATATCTCTTAATAATTTAGAACAGGGGAAATATAGACTCACTCTAAAAAGTTTTGACCAAAAAGGTATGGAAGTTTCTAAGATAAAAGATATCACAATATATGATCTAAAATCAAAAGAAGCACCAAGAACAACCTATTTATGGCATAAAATAGATAAAAAAAAGTATGACTCTCTACCAACAAATAGCAGACTCTATCTAAAAAGTAACATTAAAAATCTACCTGTTCTATTTACCATAGAAAGAGATGGAAAAATAACCCAAGAACGATGGATAGAGGTAAATAGAGTGGCAATGGAGCTTATAAAAGTTACCCAAAAAGATAGAGGAAATATTCACTATCAACTTACTTTTATACAAAATAATCGTCCATATAATAAAAGAGGAACAATTCAGATCCCTTGGGATAATAGACTTAATATAGAATTTATAAGTTTTAGAGACAAGTTGAAACCCAATGAAAAAGAGCAATGGAAACTAAAAATTTCAGGTAAGAATAGAGAGAAAGCAGTTGCAGAGATGGTAGCAACCATATATGATGCCTCACTTGACCAATTTATGACACATAACTATAACTCTCTTAATTATCTATTTCCAACCTTTCGGTCAAAATATATTAATCAATGGCAACCACAATACTTTACAGAACTCTCTGCTCAAACTTCGTGGCAACATCATCAAACAAACAGAGTCTCAAGAATTTTTCCAACACTAAAATGGTTAAGAAATTCTTATAGTAGAAGTTATTATCCAGAACCTGCTCCTATGATGGTAGAATCATCATATCAAGCATACTCAGAACCTATGGCAGAATCTGTAGCTGTACCCAAAGCACCTATTATGGCGAGAGCCGTTCAAGCAGAGGGAGAGAATATAAGTGATATGAGTATGGGGAGTGCTTCAAATACAACAGTAAAGAACTCAAAAAAGTCTTATTCTCAACCAATCAATATTCGTAAAAATTTCAATGAAACACTTCTATTTAAACCTCATCTTCAAACAGATAAAGATGGAAATATTATTATAAACTTTAAAACAAATGAAGCATTAACTCGCTGGAAATTCCTTGCCTTTGCACATACAAAAGATTTAAAAACTGCCATTGTAACAAAAACCCTAAATACATCAAAAGAGTTAATGGTTGTTACAAATTTACCAAGATTCTTTAGAGAAAAAGATACAATTATTCTATCAGCGAAAATCGTAAATATGAGTGATAAAAAACTTCAAGGTGAGTGTGAACTACAACTAGTTGACCCAGTAACAGAAAAAAATATCGTTCTAAAAGAGTTTAAAAAATCTTTCTCTGTTGAAAAAGGCTCATCAATAGTTGTGAACTTTACAATAAAAGTACCAAATGTAGATAAAGTATCTGCAATCCAACATACCATCATTGCAAGAACATCATCTCATACAGATGCAGAACAAGTTATTAAACCTATTCTTTCAAATAGAGTCTTTTTAACAGAGACCAAAGTTCTATCTCTTAAAGCAAATGAAGAGAAGAGCTTCACTCTAAAATCACTAAAAAACAATAACTCAACAACACTTAAAAATCATAAACTAACCTTAGAGTTTACCTCTAATCCTGCTTGGTATGCAATTCAATCATTACCATATTTAATGGAATATGAGCATGAGTGTAGTGAACAGCTATTTTCAAGATACTATGCTAATGCATTAGCTCAGAGTATTACGAATAAAACACCAAAAATAAAATCAATTTTTGATAGTTGGAGAGCTAATAAACAACTAAAGAGTAAATTAATAGAGAATCAAGAGTTAAAATCTGTTCTATTAGAAGAGACTCCATGGGTTATAAATTCTCAAAGCCAAGAGCAACAACAAAAAAACATAGCACTTCTTTTTGACCTTCATAAAATAGCATCTGAACAGAAAGAAGCTCTAGATAAACTGGCAGAACGACAACTTAGTAGTGGTGGATGGAGTTGGTTTGGAGGAGATTATGCAAACTGGTACATTACCCAATACATTGTTGAAGGGATGGGGCATCTAAAGGTTTTAGGTGTAGATAAAAATACTAATGAGATGATTCCAAAAGCAATTAGTTATATAGACAATCAGATGGAAAAGAAGTATATAAATCTAATGAAATTGGTTGAAGATGGTCATAAAAAATTAGAGGATGATAATCTAAACTCAATGATTATTCACTATCTCTATGCCAGAAGTTTCTTTAACCAAAAAATGAGTAATAAAATAGAAACTGCCCATAGCTATTATCTTAATCAAGCCAAAAAGTTCTGGACAACAAAAGGTATATATGAAAAAGGCATGATTGCCCTTGCTTTAAACCGTTTAGGAGAGAGTGCCGAAGATATTGTAGCCTCAATAAAAGAACATGCTATCCATAGTGATGAGCTTGGAACATACTTTAAATATACCAATGGCTACTACTGGAATGAGTTACCAATAGAGACCCATACTCTGATGATTGAAGTTTTTGAAACTATAACCAAAGATAAAAAAATGGTAGAAGATTTAAAGATTTGGTTACTAAAACAACGCCAAACAAACCACTGGAAGACAACAAAAGCAACAAGCTCTGCAATATATGCTCTATTGTCTAACAATGATTGGCTAGAGAGTGATAAGTTGGTTGAGGTATCTTTTAATACAACAAAAGAGTATAAACAAAAACTACAAAAATCAAAAAACAGTGCGATTAAGGGTTTAGGATACTTCAAAGTAAGTTACAATAGAGATGAGTTTGATAAATCTATGGCAGAAGTAAGAGTTAAAAACATGAACAATACTATTGCATGGGGTGGACTATATTGGCAATATTTTGAAGATATGGATAAAGTAAAAAGCTTTAAAGAGACACCACTTACCATTAATAAAAGTCTCTTTTTAGTTGAAAAAATAAAAAGAGGTGAGCAACTAATCCCTATTACAAATCAACTATTAAAGGTAGGAGATAGAGTAAAAGTAAGAATAGAGATAAGAGTAGATAGAGACATGGAGTATATTATGCTAAAAGATAGCCGTGCATCAACATTTGAACCACTAAATATTATTAGCCAATATAAATGGCAAGATGGGTTAGGTTATTATGAAAGCACAAAAGATAATGCTACCTACTTCTTTATGGATTATCTAAAAAAGGGAACATATGTCTTTGAATATCCATTGATTGTTACCCATAAAGGAGTATTCTCGAATGGAGTCACAACTATAGAGAGTATCTATGCACCTGAGTTTAAAAGCCATAGTAAAGGAATTAAAGTTTTCATAAAATAAAAAAGAGTGGATAGATAAAATTATCCACTTATCTTATTTATTACTTATCCTAAAAAATTAAAATTATTTTTCATTAAAAGAGTTTTTATACTCTTTTAAGTATACTTGATACAAACTGAAACAGTTTAGCCTTTGATAAACTTAACTCTAAAAAGTTCACTTTTCTACCCTTAATTCATGCTATATTAATTCAAAATTAATCCTAAAGGAGAGTTATATGGGAAAAGCTATTCTGTTAATATTGATTATGAGTAACTTAGTTGTAGGAGGTGTAGCAATTATTAAAAAGACAAAAGGAAAAGTTGAAGTAAAAAGAAAAAAAAAAATACTTAAGGTTAAAATAGGAACTACTTTAGAGAATGGAGATATTATTATGACAAAATCAAATAGCTCAGTAGGAATTATATTTGATGATGGAACGCTTATATCTTTGGGAGCAAAAGCTATATTTGTTATAAATAAATTTAAAGTTAAACCAAATAAAAAAATATATGATGTTGATTTAGAGTTGAAGAAGGGAAGAGTTATGTTTAAATCAGGAAAAGTTGGGAAGCTAGCTCCGAAATCAGTAAAATTTCGTCTTCCAGAAGGTGTTATCGGTATTCGTGGTACAGAATTTATAGTAGAGGTTGAATAAAATGAATTTAAAAATTACTTTTATTATCTCTATATTAATATTTATTACAGCTTGTGTTCCAAAAACAAATATTATTCTTTTAGATAATGGAAAAGTAAAAAATGCTGTTATTGTATCCACAGATAAAGGCTCTACTAAATTAGATAAAACTGGTAGTTCTGTTGGTATATATAGTAAAGATAAAGCACCAAGTAAAATAAGATCAATTTCAGAAGAAGAGATAAGACGCAAATATAGAACCCTATTTAAAGCCATGCCTAAAGAGCCAAAAAGTTATATTCTTTACTTTAAAAACAACTCTACAGAATTAACCAATAACTCTAAGACTATTTTTAAAGAAGCTTTAAAAATGATAGTTGAACGATCTCCATGTGTTGTTGATATTATAGGTCATACTGATACTGTAGGTTCAGAAGAGAACAATATAAAAGTCTCTCTAAAACGAGCTAAACATATTAAATCTATGATTATTCAAACAGAGATAAAATATAGCAAACCAGAGGTACAAAATATAGATGTACAAACTATTTTATTAGTTGCAAAAGGGTATGGAGAAGCAGATCTACTTGTTAAAACTGAAGATAATGTAGCCGAAGAAAAAAATAGAAATGTAGAGGTATTTATTAAATAATTTATGATTAACATTAGAAACAAATATACTTGGGCTATTTTATTTGCCATAGTACTACATATATTTTTTTATACAAGTGGTATATTAAAAAGAATTGATTATAAATTTTACGATTTAACAACACTCTTTATAAATAAAACAAAAACAAATGAGCCTTCATATGCAGTAATTATTGATATTGATGAGAAGAGTCTACATCAAATTGGTCAATGGCCGTGGTCAAGGGTTATAGATGCAAAACTTATTGATGCTATTAATAGTATGAACCCTTCTGCTTTAGGAATTAATATACTTTTTCCTGAACAGGATAGAACTTCTCCTTTAGCAATGCAGAGATTCTATAAAAGATTTTTTAATTTAAATATTAAATTAAATCATCTTCCTCAAGGTCTTCATGATAATGATGAACTCTTAGCTCACTCTATAGAGAAATCAAGAGCTACACTATCAACATATTTTACAAAAAATCTAAATAGTAATTTAAATTGCCAAAAACTCCTCTATAAAGAGGATCTATTTACAAAAATAAAACCAAATTTAACAACACCATCTCTTATTTGTAATTATGAAACTCTACAAAGTGTTACAGAAAATTTTGGATTTATTAATGCATCTGCGGACAGTGATGGAGTCTTTAGAAGAATACCACTTTTTATAGATTATAATAATCATATTTTCCCATCTTTTGCATTAGCAACCATTTTAAGTTTTGACCAATATACTAAAATAGAGAAGGAACACAACTCAATTTTAGTAAATTTCTCAAAAAAATCCAAAGTTTTTTCAGCTATTGATATTTTAAATGGAGCAGTATCACCTAGTGAGATTCAAGGAAAGATTGTTATTTTAGGTTCATCTATTGTAGGAATAAGTTCCAGATATAGAGTATCAACAGGAGAGAGAATTTCAGGAAGTAGGATTCATGCTTCTGTAATAGATAATATTTTAGATAACTCTTTTCTAATAGAGGAGAAAAGTCACAAAACTATTAATCTATTAATCTCCTTTATACTCTCTATTATTATGGTTATACTCTTTTCTAAAAGATTATATATATATGTTACCTCTCTATTCTTTGTAACCATAGGTATAAGCTTATCCTATATGATTAATAGTTATTTAGAAGGAATTTATATATCTATAGCTTATCTATGGACTCCTTTTCTACTTTTTTTTATTTTAATTTCACTCTACTCCATTCGAGATATAGACAAAGAGCATCAAAACCAAGAAAAACTACTAATAAAACAGAGCAAACTTGCCTCAATGGGAGAGATGATTTCACTTATTGCACACCAATGGAGACAACCTCTGGCTTCAATTAATGGTATTGTACTTAATATTGATATGGATTATAGAAAAAACCTTTTAGATAGAGTAAAATTAGACAAACACTTAGATGATATAGAACAGAGAACTGCTTATCTATCCAATACTATTAGCGATTTTACAAATTTCTTTTCACAAGAGAAAAAACTAGAGAGCTTTTATATTGCAGATACTATTATACAGACAAAAAAACTTATATCTCTCTCTCATTATCAAAATATTAAAATAATTTATAAAGAAAAAAAAAGAGTTCAAATCACAGGCTATCAATCAGAACTTATACAATCTCTTATTATTATTTTAAACAATGCTCTTTATGCTTGTAGACAAAATAAAGAGTATAAAGAACAACACCAAATTACTATTAAAAGTTATATTCAAAATCACCTCCTATTTATACTTATTGAAGATACAGGAGGAGGTATAAAACGTAGTAATATAAAAAAGATATTTAATCCATATTTTACAACAAAAGAGAAACAGCATGGCACAGGTTTAGGACTATATATTTTAAAACTAATTGTAGAAGAGAGTATGAGTGGAGAAATCTCTGTAAAAAAATGGAGAAAAAGGGGCTATTTTTACCCTACAAATCCCACAAAATCTATAATAAAAAGAGTAATATGCTTTTTTGTTACTATTGATTAATAAAAGTGGAGTAGACTTTTTATCTGTAAATAATTCTTATAAGGAGTACAGATGAAACCAATAAAATTGCTTCTTCTACTTCTACTACTTTCACTAGGAACAGTAGAAGCAAAAAACTACAATAATAAGCGTGAAGTTAAAAACTTTATCAATATGATGGTAAGAAAACACCATTTTAAAA
>Ga0256827_10003017_pt1 | contig 10737 bp, 5 predicted proteins | sample CV84metaG_FD_185977 | JGI IMG/M metagenome (GOLD analysis project Ga0256827, IMG submission 185977) | Hydrothermal vent microbial communities from East Pacific Rise, Pacific Ocean - CV84 | ecosystem: Environmental > Aquatic > Marine > Hydrothermal vents | place: Pacific Ocean: East Pacific Rise...
TAAAGAGGTAAATCCTACCGTCATGACAGTAGTCCCTAGACTTTTAGAAAAAGTATTTTTCAAAATGAAACTTAAAGCGATGGATGGGAACATTATCAAGCAAGGGTTGGTACGTCTTGCATTTTATAGAGCAACCACCAAAGACCCGTATGCTAAAACATCTTTTGTAGATACACTACTGGACAAACTGGTCTACACTAAATTACGTGCAGCGCTAGGTACACGCATGCGTATGATGATATCTGGAGGTGCAGCACTCTCAGACATGCTTTACAACTTTTATTTGAACATTGGTGTGCCACTCTATCAAGGCTATGGACTGACCGAATCCAGTCCTGTCATCTCTGCCAATAACCCACAAGCCAATAAAATAGGTACCTGTGGAAAAGCTTTCCCCAGTGTGGAAGTGAAAATCAGTGAAAAGGGTGAACTTCTTGCACGTGGGCCAAATGTGATGAAAGGATATCATCAAGACCAAACAGCCACGCGTGAAGTCATAGAGAATGATGGTTGGCTTCATACGGGTGATTTGGCAGAGATAGATGATGAGGGTTTTGTGACGATTACAGGACGTAAAAAAGAACTTTTCAAAACTTCTACAGGAGAGTATGTTTCTTCTGTACATATAGAACAAAAGTTAGTAAGCAATGGTTGGTTTGAACATGCACTCATCGTGGGTGATGCTAAACCATTTGTGGTGGCTCTTCTTTTTGTAGAGCCAGACTTTTTAGCGCGTATGGCAGTAAAGATGAAAAGTACACCTCTCAAAGTATTACACTCTGAGAAGTTAGAAAAAATGACCCACAAATTTATTAAGAAATTAAATCTAAAACTCAACCACTGGGAAAAAATACGAGACTTTAGACTTCTAGAAAATAGTCTAACCATAGAAGAGGGAGAACTTACCCCTTCGATGAAACTCGCAAAAAAACAACTGCTTGAACGCTACAGTAGTGAGATAGTAGAAATGTATAAGGATCATGCATGAAGAGCGAAAAAATAAACAATCAAAATGAACGTATCGCCATAGTCACAGGTCTACGAACCCCTATGGCAAAAGCAGGTGGGAAGTTTGCACGTATGCAGGCAGACCAGTTGGGTGCAGTGCTCTTTCGTGAACTCATGATGCGTGCACCCATAGATGTGGAAGAGGTAGATGAAGTCATCATTGGTAATGTGGCTCAGCCCATACATGCGGCGAACATCGCTAGGGTCATAGCCTTGCGTGCAGGCTTTCTAGAGCATACACCAGCCTTAACAGTCCACCGTAACTGTGCGTCTGGTATGGAGTCTATTACCACAGCAGTGGCTCGCATCTATGCAGGAGAGGGGAAGGTGTATGTCTGTGGTGGGGTGGAGTCTATGTCGAACATTCCTTTGGTCTATAGTGAAAAAATGACAACACTTTTTTCTAAACTTTCCAGTTCTAAAACAGCACTCGATAAAGTGCGTACACTTCTTGGGTTTAGACCCGCATTTCTTAAGCCCATCGTAGGGCTGATGTCAGGCCTCACTGACCCTGTGAGTGGATTGCTTATGGGTAGTACAGCAGAAGTGCTCGCACAAGACTTCGGCATAAGCAGAGAAGAACAAGATGCATTCTCTCTTGCCTCTCACCAAAAAGCAGCTGCCGCCAAAGAGTCTGGGCGTTTTGCTAAAGAGAGTATGGCAGTGGTCTATGATGAACATAAAGGAGAGTATCTAGACTATGATGACGGTATACGTGAGAGCCAAACCCTAGAAAAACTCGCACGACTCAGACCCTTCTTCGACCGTAAAAATGGTACGGTCACTGCAGGTAACTCCTCACAGATAACCGATGCAGCAGCAGGGGTAGTACTGATGAGTGAGAGTGAAGCCAAAGCACGAAAGCTCAAACCTTTAGGGTATTTGCGTGACTATGCGTATGAGGGTTTAGACCCTAAACGTATGGGGCTTGGACCTGTGTTTGCGACACATAAACTCTTTGGGCAAACAGGGCTAAGCATGGATGACATAGAAATAGTTGAAATCAATGAAGCCTTTGCGGCACAAGTCATCGCATGTGAGAGGGCTTTTGCTTCAGATGTCTTTGCCAAAACACACTTCGGAGATGACAAAGCTGTAGGTGCCATAGACCCTGACATACTCAATGTCAATGGTGGAGCCGTTGCCCTTGGTCACCCTGTGGGGATGACAGGTACGAGGCTTGTGCTTACTGTACTACATGAACTTCGAGAACGTGGATTACAACGAGGCTTGGCAACCCTATGTATAGGTGGTGGGCAAGGTGCTGCACTGCTGTTGGAGGTGGAATAATGTACAAAAAAATAAATAATTCAAATAGATTATGTAATGTGACTAGTCACATGAGCCAACTGCTGAAGTTGACACAGCGTCAGCGTAGTAAAATGGACTTTGTTCATTTTGTGTCCTGTGAAAGGTAGGTAGAGTGATGAAAAATTTAGATATGAAATATTTTAATGTAACTGTAGATGATAGAGGTATAGCCACATTAGTTTTTGATACCCCAAAGAGCAGTGTTAATGTACTCTGTTTTGAAGCACTGTATGAACTAGAGCAACTTTTAGTAGATATACGGACAGATAAAAGAGTCAAAGCATTATTTATAGAGAGTGCGAAAAAAGGCATCTTTATTGCAGGTGCTGACATTAAAGAGATAAAAGCATTTAAAGACAGCAGTGAAACAGTGAAAAAATTGCAACATGGTCAAGAAATATTTAACAACTTAGAGACACTTTCTTTTCCTACCGTGGCTGTCATAGATGGTGCATGTTTAGGGGGTGGGTTAGAGTTAGCCATGTCTTGTACCTACCGCATCGCTACCAATGAAGCACATACACGCATAGGACTACCAGAAGTGAGTCTAGGTATCATCCCCGGACTAGGAGGGACGCAAAGGCTTCCTCTTTTGGTAGGGTTTACCAAAGCTATAGAACTCATCACTGCGTCTAAACGGCTCAAAGGTGACAAGGCACTTAAACTTGGTCTTGTAGATGCCTCTGTACCTGCTGGGTATTTGGGTTTTAAAAAAGAAGAGTACATTAAAGAGATACTTAGCAATACACTTGAAGCCAAAGTAGCCAAAAGACGAAAAGGGCTTAAGTGGTATGAAACCCTAGCACCCGTGAAAGCATTCATCGCTAAGATGGCACGTAAAGAGGTGCTCAAAAAAACAGGGGGACACTACCCCGCACCTCTTAGTGCCATAGATGTGTTAGAAGAGACAGAAACCATGTCACTTGAAGATGGGCTCAAGGTGGAGCTAGAGTATTTTGAACCTTTGTCTACGAGTGACATCTCTAAAAACCTCATAGAACTTTTCTTTACCTCTGAAGCACTTAAAAAAGAGACATTTTCTACAGGCAAAGCTAAAAATATTGAGAGTGCCGCAGTGGTGGGTGTAGGTACGATGGGCTCAGGCATTGCGTGGGCACTTTCGCATAAAGACATCCCAGTAAGGCTTGGGGCACGAAAAATGTCCAGCATCGCCAAAGCCACAGCAAAGATGATGAAAAACTTTGAGAGCATCAAGCGCAGAGGTCGTCTGACTGACCGTGAGATAGGACTTAAGATGGACAGGGTCACACATAGTACAACCATGCAAGGCTTTGAACAAGCAGACATCATCTTAGAGGCTGTAAGTGAAGACCCTGTAGTAAAAAACAAAGTCTATGCTTCGTTAGAAGAGAAGGTAAAAAAAGGTACCATCATCGCTACAAATACCTCTTCGCTTTCCATCACTGACTTGGTCAAAGAGACGAAGCACCCTAAACGTTTTGTGGGGATGCACTTTTTTAACCCTGTGTCGCGTATGCCACTCGTGGAGATCATAGCAGGAGAGGAGACTTCTGACAAGACTGTAGCCACGGTGGTAGCTTTAGCCAAAAGGCTAGGGAAGACTCCCATAAAAGTGAGTGAGTGTGCAGGGTTTTTGGTAAACCGTACTTTGCTTCCTTACTTGAACGAAGCTGCCAAGATGTTTGAAGAGGGTGAAAACGTAGAGCAGATAGACAAACTCCTTACAGAGTTTGGTATGCCTATGGGGCCGTTTACCCTTGCCGATGAGGTGGGCATAGACATCGGTGAGAAAGTCTCTACCATACTCTATGAGGCTTATGGTGAACGCATGAAGCCATCCTCTTTACTTACACAAATGACAAAAAAAGAGTGGCTTGGTAAAAAAACAGGTACAGGCTTCTACTCTCACAAAGGCAAAGCCAAAGCACACAACGAACACATAAGTGAACTACACACTTCTAACCCTACACTAGAAGACAATATCATCGTAGACAGAGCCATACTCATCATGGTAAATGAAGCCGCACGTTGTTTAGAAGAGGGTGTCGTAGACAATGCCCGCTACCTAGACATGGCGATGGTCATGGGTACAGGTTTCCCTGCCTTTAGAGGAGGCATACTGCGTTATGCAGACAATGAAGGCTTAGAGAGTGTAGTCACACGACTACAAGCACTTACAGAGCAGTTTGGTGAACGTTTTACACCTGCGAAGTCTCTGGTGGAGATGGCTAAAAATAATAAACAATTTTACGCGTAGGTTGGGGTGTCCTCTCCCCGACATAAATTTGCATACAAAAAAGATTTTTATTTCATCATAAGTTCTTGTCGGGGAGAGGACACCCCGACCTACAATTCCAAATATTTATCTGCTAAGGTATGATTTTATAATGATTTAAAGTTTATTGGTGTAAAATATTGGAAAGGGTACACAGAAATGATAGGAAGTCGTAATTCCCATCATCTTGTGAGACTATTTAGTCTTAGTCTGTGTTTCTTTCGCTTTCTTACATTCTTTAAATTTCAACCACATTACTATGATTTTCATTATCGAGACTATAAGTGCGAGTACTGAAATAATATATTCCATGATGTACCCTTTCATCTGAGATAACCCTGCCTATGCTTGAAGCATACGAACTACATACAAGCCCACCCACTCAATGAAAAGAAGAACACTACCCCATAACCTAAAAGGGTACGAGAGATTATAACTTGGTTTTTTATTTGGGTGAAGAAATCTTTCAAATTGACATATTTTTTCGGACACATATTTTGTAGGTGCTGTGGCAACAGCACCTATGGGAGAGGTGAATACAGTCACAAGTTCTGTGAAAGGCTTAAAGAAGTTGGCATACACATTAAAGGTGCGGTAGCAACCGCACCCTACAGACGAGTTAAAGTATCTTTATTCAAAAAAGTCATTGTCAAGTTCTTTTATTTCATAAACAGTTTTTACTTGAATTCCAACTTTATATTGATACATTAAATTTACGAGTTTACCCCCATCAATTAAGATTATTGAATGATGCGCTTCTCTTGCTTTTTTAACTGCAGCATCATCGAAAGTTGATGTTGTAATAAAAACACCTTTACTAGTATCTCCACTCATAGCTCCAATGAAATTTCTTATATCTTTTTCGCGAACTTTATTTTCATTATAGCGTTTTGCCTGAGTATAAATTTTTTCAAGTCCTAGTTTATCTTCATTGATAATTCCATCAATCCCACCATCACCTGATTTTGAAGTTTCTATAAAATCTCCGTATCCCATACTTTTAAGAAGAATAAGAATTACTTTTTCAAAATAATAAGGATCAATTTCTTTTAATTTTTCTAATAATTCGCTTTTAACTTCAGTTTCAATTATTGAAAATCCTGAATCAATCAAGTCTTGAGGGGAAGCATTTTCTACATTGACTGTATCAAGTTCTATTTCATTTTCTTTTTTGTTTTTAACAGATTCTCTATGATTTTTAAAGTCTTGGTCGTTTTGAAGGTCTTTTAACGATAAGTTTCCTGTTTTTAAAGTTAGTTTTCCTTTATCTGTAATATGTACTATTCCTCTTGTAGGGTATGAAACAAATTTTGCCATTTTTAAATAAGATTTACCCCAAAGAATTCTATCAATTAAGACATTAGCTCCAGAACTTGTCTTTTGATTAAGTAGTTCTTGTGGTAAATCAGAATAATACTTCTGAAGAACCTTAGATGCTAGTTCTCTGCTACTTATAGACTCTATCGTATTTAAAGTTTCTAATATTGGAATAAATGTTTCATGATATTTGGGTATTTTCATATGGTTTCCTCTTCACTGTGATTAACGCTTTATTAGCAGATTAATGTCCCACTAATACATTATTTTCATATCAAAAGTATACAAAAACTATCCTACTATCACATTAAATCAACATGTACGAAATATTAATATATCAAAATAGTTAATTACATTTGTTTCTTATCTCTTCCCCAAATACTCCACACCAAACCCACACCCAAAGTTGTATCATAAAATATAAACAATTTTAGGAGGCACCACATGGGACTTTTACTCTTACTCATCGTAGCCATAGCCTTGGCATATTTTTCTGCTCCGTTGTGGGCTTGGTTTGTGGTGTTGGCAGGGTTCTTGGTGGGCTGTGGGGCATCGTGGTTTTGGTTTGTGCCTCTTGTGGCAGCAGCTGGAGTGCTTTTACATAAGCCTACACGGACGAAGCTCATCACCCAAAATATCTTTAACCTCATAGAAAAAAAGGGACTACTCCCTAAGATATCGGACACCGAAAAGACAGCACTTAGAGCAGGGGATGTGTGGGTGGAGGGTGAGCTCTTTTCTGGTAAGCCTGACTTTGAGAAAATCTTTGCCAATCCTTACCCGACACTGAGCCCAGAAGAGCAAGCGTTTATAGACAATGAAGTGAACGTTGTGTGTAGCATGACCTCTGACTGGGAAGTGTTTGAGAGTAGGGACTTACCTGAAGAAGTATGGGCATACATCAAAGAGAAAAAGTTCTTTGGGATGATAATACCTAAAGAATATGGAGGGCTTGGATTTTCTGCCTATGGACACTCCTGTGTCATAGAAAAACTGGCTTCACACTCTCAAGTACTTGCCATCACCGTGATGGTACCTAACTCACTAGGCCCTGCAGAGCTACTCTTGCACTATGGGCTAGATGCACAGAAAAAACACTACCTACCTAGACTCGCAGACGGACGTGACATCCCATGTTTTGCTCTGACTGAACCCGAAGCAGGCTCAGATGCTGGTTCTATACAGTCTGAGGGTGTGGTGTTTAAAGATGAAGAGGGAGAGACGAAGATACGTCTGAACTTTGAGAAGCGTTACATTACCCTCTCTGCCATCGCTACGGTGATAGGGCTTGCCTTTGTACTCAAAGACCCTGAAAATATATTAGGAAAAGGCAAAGAGTGGGGCATCACCTGTGCGCTAGTAGATGCCAAGAGCGAGGGGGTAGACCAGACACGTAGACATGACCCTCTGGGTGTGCCTTTTGTCAATGCACCACTGTTTGGTAAGGATGTCATCATAGGCATAGACGATGTCATAGGTGGAGAGTCTGGACTGGGTAATGGCTGGCAAATGCTTATGGAGTCGTTGGCTGTGGGGCGTGGTATCTCCCTTCCTAGTACGAGTACAGGTGGCTCTAAACTGGCTACCTATGTGGCAGCGACGTACTCTGTGGTGCGTTACCAGTTTGGACTTAGCATCGCTAAGTTTGAGGGTATCGCTGAAGTGCTTGGACGTTTGGGTGCGAGTACCTATATGCTTGATGCTGCGAAGACCTTTACGCTAGGTGCCATAAACGCAGGTAAAAAACCTGCCGTTGCCAATGCCATTATGAAGTACCAGAGTACAGAGATGTTTAGAAAAAATGTCATAGACGCAATGGACATACAAGGAGGAGCCGCCATCAGTAGAGGACCTCGTAACTTGCTTGCTCATGCGTACTTTGGAGCCCCTGTTGCCATCACGGTGGAAGGTGCGAACATTATGACACGTACGCTTATCATGTTTGGACAAGGGATGATACGTTGTCACCCCTATGCTTACTCACAGATAGAAGCACTGGAAGCAGGGGATGTCAAAGCTTTTGATAAGTTACTCTTCTCTCACATAGGTCATGTGGGACGCAATAAAGTCAGAACCTTTGTTCTGGGAATTACCAGAGGGTATGCCCATATGCCTAGCAGTGCAGGGGTGGCAGGCAGGTATGAACAAAAGCTTGCTTGGGCGTCTGCGAAGTTTGCTTTTCTCTCCGATGTTGCCTTGGGGCTTATGGGTGCAAGCTTGAAACGTAGAGAATCAGTTTCGGGTCGTTTTGGAGATATATTGGCACAGATGTTTCTCATAACAGCAGCGCTGAAACGCTATGAACAAGAGGGTAGACAAGAGAGTGACAGACTCTTTTTAGAAGTAGCAGTGGAAGATGCCTTTGGGAAGATAGACATAGCTTTTAGAGGCATATTGAAAAATCTTATGCCTGGTGTGATGGGATTACCTTTGAGAGCGTGGGGCTATGTCTCTCGCTTGAATCCTATGGGTAAAACCATAAAAGATAGAAGCTTGCATCACATCGCTACTTTACTCTGTGAAGTAGATGCGGTACGTGAACGTGTGTGTGGAAACATTTACATGGGTGAGAGAGCTAGACAGCTACTCGAAGCGACACATCAGATGCAGAATGTAAAAGAGATTTTAGATAAAGAGAAAAAAGGTGAACGTTTAACTGAAGGTGAGAAAAAAGAGCTTGAACAGGCACGTGCCCTGCAACATGAAATCATCACGGTAGATGCATTTAAACATGATGAGTATTTTGCTAGAACAGCTAAAAGGGGTTAATGATGCGATTGGCATTGGCTTTTTCATCTATGGTCATAGGTGCAGTACGTAAGTTTTCTGGGGCAAATATTACCGTCTCAGGAGAGGAACTTCCAGACTCACCTATCATGTTTGTGGCAAACCACTTTACGCGTTTTGAAACGTTTGTAGTCCCTCATATGCTTTATAAAACATACGATAGATCATCGCGTTCTTTGGCAGATGACTCTGTATTTGTAGGTTTTTTAGGAAAGTTTATGACATGGGTTGGAACTATTTCAAACAAAAATAAAGCCCGAGATTGCATCATTGTAGAAGATTTACTCTCTGGTAAAGCAGACTGGGTCATTTACCCTGAAGGGTATATGGTAAAAAACAAACGTATTACATTTAATAAAGGAGAATTTTGTACCCATTCTCCAGAATATGAAGGCCCTGTCCATACAGGTGCAGCAGTCATGGCACTTAAAGCCAAAATACTTCAAGAGAGGGCACGGAGAAATAACAAAGAGACACTTAAGCGTTTTTGTTCACAGATGGACATAGACAGTAGTAAAATAGACAAATCTCTGAATGTAAAAATGGTGCCTATCTCCATTACGTATTATCCTGTACGTCCAGGTAAAAATCGTTTTCTTATATGGTTAGACGGTGTAGTACACCAAAGAAATACAAGACTTTTTGAAGAGTTAGAAATAGAAGTAAACCTTTTGATGCATGCACATATGAATATACGTTTTGGTAAAGCCATAGAACTTGACAGTTATTTAGAAGAACTATTGCGTAATGAGGAAGACATATATGATAAAGATAAGGTCAATGACTTCATAGATAAAAAAAGAAAAGAGTTGACCAATGATGTGATGAAAAGAGTCTACTCTCAAATGCAAATACATTTTGACCATATGTTTATTTTGTCTTTGGTGACGATGCCTACAGTGAAGGTTTGTCCTTCCTACCTAAGAACACTCATTTATAAAAATGCACGTTCTTTACGTGAGTTTGATGACTACAATTTGCATGTAGAACTGCAAGATGAACTTTTTAAAATGATACTGGATGTTGACTATGAACCTTTTGCTTCTGCAATAGCTTTGGCAACCAAACAACATATTTTGTATCAAGACAGTGATGGAGAGTATTTGTTTGATAGAAGTCTTTTGGAAAAAGAGTACCCTTTCCATAAAGTAAGGGTTAAAAATACTTGGCAAGTCATACTCAACGAGATAAAATGGCAAGAACCCATTGTAACAGTGGCAACAAATAATAGTACTTTCACAGAACAAGAACTGAGAGAAGACAACTTTGAACATCTGTGTCACAAAGAGTGGCAGTATTTTGAAGATGAATATGTAACCTACTTAGGTAGCGTACCACCTAAAGACGACAAGGGTGCACCCATCATACTTTTTGATGCTAAAAATGATACTGGTTTGGTTTTTTCTCATGGATATATGGCAGCACCCAGAGAGATAGAGACATTGGCACACTACTTATTTGAACGGGGCATAAATGTGTATGTACCAAAACTTCGTGGTCATGGTACGAACCCTAAAGCGCTACTAACAGTAACAGCGCATGACTGGGAAACAGACTTTGAACGTGCCTTTACAGCTATGAGGCAGGTGTGTACGAAAGTCTTTATAGGAGGGTTTTCTACAGGAGGACTCCTTGCACTCATTCACGCAGCACAATACAAAGTAGATGGTGTGATAGTCGTAAATTCAGCATTACGTTTGCATGACTTACGTGTGAGTTATGTGGTACCAACCTTACAGTTTTTTAATGAAATGATAGCCCATCTTCATGCCAAAGGTATATTAGAATGGGTAGACAATTCTGGTACAGAACAACCTGAAGTAAATTACCATAAACATCCCTTGGTTTCAGTGTCACAACTCGAAAAGGTTATGTCAAAAGTAGAAGATACGGTAGAGAACGTAAAAGACCCTATACTCATCATACAAGGAGACAATGACCCTACTGTCAAAGCTGTGAGTGCGCAGATTATATATGACTCTGTGAAATCTAAAGATAAAAAGTTACTTTTATTCCCACGTGAAAGACATAGTATGCTCGCAGATGAGGGGCATGAT
>Ga0256827_10003018_pt1 | contig 10736 bp, 9 predicted proteins | sample CV84metaG_FD_185977 | JGI IMG/M metagenome (GOLD analysis project Ga0256827, IMG submission 185977) | Hydrothermal vent microbial communities from East Pacific Rise, Pacific Ocean - CV84 | ecosystem: Environmental > Aquatic > Marine > Hydrothermal vents | place: Pacific Ocean: East Pacific Rise...
TCATTGTGCATAATATTCTGATTATCAAAAGAGTTGTGATGGCTCTTGCAAAAAGACAAATAATATATAGCATCAAGAATATTAGTTTTTCCAGCACCATTTTCACCTACAAAGATGTTTATTCTATTGCTAAAACTAATTTTACTTTCCTTATTGTTTTTAAACTGATTTAGAGTTAATTCTTCAAGTCGCATTAGTCTTTGTTTAGATTTGTTGTATCAAATTTAAAACCAGTGCTATGATAATTAATAATTGATATTTTGGATTCTGGAGCTATCATTTTTCTAATTTTGCTAATATATACATCCATACTTCTAGAATTTTGATAGCTTACTTCACCCCAAATACTATTAAGCAAATCATCTCTTTTAACAATATTATTTTTATTAGAAATAAGCTGCTTTAGAAGTTGGTTTTCTTTTTTAGTAAGTCTATGGCTTCCTTTTGGATTTATAATCAAAAATTCTTTCTCATCATATATTACATCACCAAATTGCATTTTAATTGCAGTATTAGAATTGTCAAAATTGTTTTTAGAAGCTCTCTTAATAATTGCTTTAATTCTTAAGTCAAGCTCTAATGTACTGAAAGGCTTAGTTATATAATCGTCAGCACCAAGTTCCAAACCTTGTATTTTGTCTTTTATTTGAGTTTTAGCAGATAAGAATACTATTGGTAAGTCTTCATTTCTTTGTTTAATATATTTTGCTAATTCATAACCATCCATTCCCGGTAGCATAACATCAAGTAAACAAATATCTGCATCAATATTTTTCCAGTTTGAAATTAAAGCTTCAGCACTTTCAAAATGAAATACTTCATAAGCTTGCATTAATAAGAAATCTTTAACTACCATACTTAAGTTTAAATCGTCTTCGACATAAACTATTTTAACTTGATTATTATTCATAATATTTAGTTTAAATGGATGATTCTATTTTGCAAATGATTGTAAATCATGTAATTTATGGTATATTCCTTGTGTTTTAATCAAATCTTCATGACTTCCTTTCTCTACTATTTCTCCTTTATCAACAACTATTATTTCATCAGCATTTTTAATAGTAGAAAGTCGGTGAGCAATAACGATAGAAGTTCTATTTTTCATTAAATTCTCCAATGCATCTTGTACAAGCCTTTCTGATTCAGTATCTAAAGCAGATGTTGCTTCATCAAGAATTAAAATAGGAGGATTTTTAAGCACCGCTCTAGCTATACTAATTCTTTGTTTCTGACCGCCAGAAAGTTTATTTCCTCTGTCTCCAATATGAGTATAATAGCCCTCAGGCAAATCTTTTATAAATTCGTGTGCATTAGCTACTTTGGCAGCTTCTATTACATCTTCCTCTTTCACATTGTTCATCCCAAAAGCTATATTATTAAATATAGTATCATTAAATAATATGGATTCCTGATTTACAATTCCCATTAAGCTTCGGAGATCTTTAATTTTGAGTTCTCTAATATCAATACCATCAATATTTAGGCTTCCTTCATTGGGATCGTAGAATCTTGGTAACAAATCTACCAATGTTGATTTTCCAGCACCTGATGCTCCAACAATTGCTATAGTTTTTCCTTTGTTTAATTTAAGGTTTATGTTTTTAAGAACATATTCATCTTCATATTTAAAACTTAGATTTTTATATTCTATGGACTCATTAAAATCAGATTTTGACAATGCATTTTCTTTTTCAGTAAGAGTATCTTCAGCATCCACAATCTCCCAAATTCTTTGAGCAGAAGAAATACCTTTCTGTATTCTATAATATCCACTTGAAAATGATTTTACAGAAGGAATAACTTGTGAGAATAACGTTATATAAAAGATGAATGTAGCGCCATCCATTAAACTTTCGTTACTAAGTATTAGTTTACCACCATACCATAAAACTATTGACATTACTATAATACCGAAAAATTCACTCAAAGGAGCCGAAAGATCTCCTCTACGAAAAACACCAATCATTACTTTTGAATAATTATTGTTATGATTATGGAATTTATTTTCAGAATAATTTGTTGCATTAAAAGCTTTAATAATTCTCAAACCAGTCATAGCCTCATCAAGGTAGGAGAGAAGCACACCATTCATAGTCTGAGCTTTTAATGATTTACGTCTAAGTGATTTGCCTATTCTTGCAATTACAATACCTGCAACTGGGAGAACTGTTAGCATAATAAGAGTTAGCTCTGTACTAATAATAAATAAGGTAGTCATAAACGCAATTACGGTAATAGAATCTCTAAAAAGAATTTCTAATGAACCCATAATAGTCCATTCAACATCTTGAACGTCGTTGGTTGCTCTAGCAATTATATCACCTTTCTTTTTATCTGAATAGAATGATATTGGCAGTCTAATGAGTTTTGAATAAATGCTATTACGAATATCTCTTATTACTCCATTTCTAAGTGGTGCAAGGATATACATTGCTAAGTAGCGGAAAAAGTTTTTAAGAAAAAACATTATAATTATTGAAACGCTTATCACAATAAGAACTTGCTCAGCACCTTGTTCACTAATCATCTTGCTTATTTGATAATTGAGATTGGGTTGCCAAGTATCTTTATTCCAAAAAATAAACTGAGCTGGTTTTGCAACAACAAGCTCATCAACGCCTACAATTAGCTTTAAAAAAGGAATAATCATTCCCAAAGAAACTATTGTAAATATGATGGTTAAGAAATTAAAAACCACATTCAAAAAGGCATAAACTCTATATGGTTTTATATAACTAAGTAATCTTTTAAATTCTTTCATGTAAAAATGATTAATCTGCAAATTTAATTAAATTGGTTATTAATATGAAGTGAATTTTAAAGAAAATTATTTTAGAATATTACAAAAAAAAACATATCTTTGATATATATAAAAACTAAGAAAATATGAACTATATATTATTTGACGATCAGAAAGTTAGGGAAGAATTGTTACCTTTAACTTTCACACGTCCGGTTGCAGATTTACGCTTTGGAATAAATACTATGCGTGAAAAGTGGGAAAGAATACTGGGAGAAAAGACATCAACTTTAACGGAAAAGTATCTTAGTAAGAAATTTCCATTAATAAAGAAAGAAGATAATAATATCTTAATAAATAGTAGTGTTTGCCCTAATGAAGCTTTATTAAAGCAGATTCACTCGTTAAAGCCTGATCAGGCTTTAGTAGGTGAAGTTAAGGTTATTGCTATGAATTTAAGCTTAGATAATATTGAGAATATGGTAATTGCAGATTCGCAAGAAGTAACACTTGAGGCGGAAACTGTTTGTATTAATAATGTATGGGATTTATTTGCTAAATTGGATACAACAATTGTTAATGATTTTGAGATTATTACAAAAGGTAGAAAATCACAAAAAATTAGTGAAAGCAATAGGATTATTGGAGACTATCCAATATTTTTAGAAGAAGGAGCTAAAGTAGAGTTTGCTTATTTAAATGCCACTGATGGCCCTATATATCTAGGTAAAGATTCTGAAATAATGGAGGGAGCAGTTATTCGAGGTCCATTTTCATTAGGCGAGGAGTCAAGTATTCGTCCTTTAGCAAAGATCTATGGTCCTACATCCATTGGCCCTCAGTGTAAAATTGGAGGAGAAATAAGTAATACTTTAATACATGGTTATTCTAATAAAGTTCATGATGGCTTTATGGGTAATACTATTTTAGGGGAATGGTGCAATATTGGAGCAGGAACTAATACCTCAAATCTTAAAAATACTTATGATAATGTTAGAATTTGGAATTATCGCCAAGAAACATTTGTTGATACTGGTTTACAATTCTGTGGTCTAATAATGGGAGATCATTCTAAAACAAGTATTAATACTATGTTAAATACAGGAACAGTGGTAGGAGTGAGTTCTAATTTATTTGGAAGTGGATTTCCTCGTCAATTTGTTCATTCTTTTATGTGGGGAGGTTTTAATGGCTTACGTAAGTATAATTTGAAAAAAGCAGTTCAAGTTGCAGAAAAAGTTTTCGCTAGAAGAGGAAAAGATTTTGATAAAATAGAAAAAGATATTTTCTATGATATTAATCATATGACTATATAAATAGTATTTACAGTACATGACAAAAATTATATATTTGGGCTAAAGCCCATATTATCAATACATAATTAGGTAGGGCATTAATGCCCTACCTAATAAATATAGGATTCTACGGGCTTTAGCCCAATCATAAAAATCTTATAATTGGGAAATTAGATGTTATTTTGTGTTTTTGTCATGCACTAAGAGATATTTTAGTAATTATCTCTTGATAGAGATATAATGAAATAAGTGAGAAAGACTGTCTTAATAAAGGGCAGTCTTTTTTGTTTATATTTGCATCACAAATTTAGAAATTAATTATTAACACAAATAAACACTATTTATGGGATTATTAGATGGAAAAACAGCTTTAATTACTGGTGCTGCAAGAGGTATTGGTAAGGCTATTGCTATTGCTTTTGCTAAAGAAGGTGCTAATGTAGCATTTACAGATTTAGCATTAGATGAAAATACTGCAGCTGGTGAAACTGAGATGAAAGCATTTAATGTTGAAGCTAAAGCTTATGCTTCTAATGCAGCAAAATTTGATGACGCAACAAAATTAATTGAGGATGTTATGGCTGATTTTGGCCGTATAGATATTTTAGTAAATAACGCAGGTATTACTCGCGATAATTTACTTATGAGAATGACTGAAGCTGATTGGGATGCAGTAATTGCTGTTAATCTAAAGTCTATTTTCAATATGACAAAAGCAGTGCAAAGAGTAATGCTTAAGCAAAGAAGTGGTTCTATTGTAAATATGAGTTCTGTAGTTGGTGTGTCTGGAAATGCAGGTCAGTCTAATTATTCTGCTTCAAAAGCGGGGTTAATTGGTTTTACTAAGTCTATTGCACAGGAATTAGGTTCAAGAAGTATTAGAGTAAATGCTATTGCACCAGGTTTTATTGCTACAGCAATGACTGATAAGCTACCAGAAGATGTTCGTAAAGAGTGGGTTAAAACTATTCCATTGCGTAGAGAAGGACAGGCAGAAGATGTTGCTAATGTATGTGTTTTCTTGGGCTCTGATTTATCTTCTTATGTTACAGGTCAGGTTATTAGTGTTTGTGGAGGAATGAATACATAAATCTTACAAAAAAATAGCATAAAAAAACCACTCAGAATTCTGAGTGGTTTTTTTTATGAAATATATTTTAAAGAACTACTCAGCAGCAGTTTCTTCAGTTGCAGTTTCCTCAGCAGGAGCTTCTTCAGTAGCAGCTTCTTCTTGAGATTCTTTTACCTCAGCTTCTATAGCATCAGCTTTACGCTTAGCAATAGCTTCTGCACGAGCTTCTTTAACTTTAGTTTCAGCATCAAAAGCATCAGACTTAGCTTTAGCTAAATCATCTTGATGTGATTTTGCCATATTATTAATCTTAGCAGTTTTTTCTGCCATCCAAGTAGCAAATTTTGCTTCAGCTTCTTCAGCTGTAAATGCTCCTTTTGTAACTCCTCCTAAAAGGTGTTTCTTATAAAGAACTCCTTTGTAAGAAAGGATTGCACGAACTGTATCAGTAGGTTGTGCTCCTTTTTGTAACCAATTTACAGCATTATCAATATCAATAACGATAGTTGCTGGTTTTGTCATAGGATTATACGTGCCAATTTTCTCAATATATTTTCCATCTCGAGGTGCACGACCATCCGCAATAACAATATGATAGAAAGGCTGACCTTTCTTACCATGACGTTGTAATCTCATCTTTGCTGGCATAATCTAATTGTTTAGTTATTATTAATAAATTTTATCCGCTTCTTAACGGGCGGCAAATATCCGAATATTTTTCTGATTTGTGAAATTAATTCAATATTATTTTATAGCTTTGTGTAAGTCTTTTGTAATTAGTTATTTAGGGATTAGTTCTCACTGTGCTTAATGATTTTCTTAGTGAATGTATTATTCTTATTATCAGTCATTATCACAAAATATAGCCCGTTATTTAATTCACTAATGTCAATCTTGTTAGATTCATTAACAGATAGACTCTTAACACATTTTCCACTTATATCATATATTTCTACTTTTATCGTGCTGTTAATATTATTAATATAGAAATCGCCTGTAGTAGGGTTTGGTGTAATGCTAATACTTGGAGTATTAATTGTTTCAATAGAGTTAATATTGATTTCAGAATAATAGAAATTAGCTTTCATGTCTAATTCCCAATTATTACCATTACCTTCATATATATCTACATTTATGAGTTTATGAGTGAAGAAAGCTAATATCTCGTCATCTTCAGTATATTCATTAGGAAGTAATAAGTCAGAAAATGTATAATTATTATCATGTGTAAAATCATCTTTTTCTGAATTATCCCAAGCTGTTCCTGTCCAATCATATTCTTCATAATAATCAATATTCATAGATTGATTTGTATAACTTGTGCTGTCTTTATAATCCCAGATGTTACTAGTTGAATTATATTTTAAATATACAATTTTAGTAAACATATTATTAGCATCATAATCCATTATAGTCTTTTCTTTATACTCCCATGAATTATTATTCCATGCATATTCTACTATTTCTGTATTATTACTATTGGTATATGAATAAACTTTTTTTCTATAAGGAAACCAATTATTGGAGCTCCACAAATAAGAGAAGATTGTTTCAATATTTCCATTATTATATGTTGTGAGGTATTTGTATTTCTTTTCCCAAGTATTATTTGCTGAATCCCAGTTACTATTTATTTCAAGAGTATCATTATTATTTGAATCTTGGTAGTATTCCTCTTTAGATTCATTTATCCATGAATTTGTAGACATTTGCCAATCATATTCTGTAATAATCATAGAATTAGTAGAATAAATAATGCTAGTCTTGTTAGCATTGTCCCAATCGTTATTATTTTCATTCCAATAGGATTCAATAGATTCAATAAGCATATTATTTGAATTATATGAATAAGTATCTTTTAGCTGTGGTAAAAATATTCCTTCATCATTATATTCTTGGATGCTAGATATATTATTGCCATTATTATCATATTGGAATATTTCACGATATGCCACAAATGTAGTTCCATCTTCTTCACCTAATATTTCAAGAGAATCAAGTTTTTGCATTAATGCATATTGATAAGCTTTTTTAGAATTTTGATTTTTAATGTTTTTTTTATGCTTTTGTGAAGTTGTTTTTTCTTTAAAGAAAGGAAGATTTGATTTTAAGCTTTGCGATTGTCCTATTGCTAAAGAGCTTATAAGAACACTAAGAATAATAAGGTAAGTTTGTTTCATGATATATGTATATTTAGATTAGAATTAATATTTTATTTTCAACAAAAATAAAGCATTATCCTTTTCAATAATTATACCAAAATACTATTTTCTGTTAAATTATGTTATTTAGAATTGAATTTAGTTTTTTTTGATATTCTTTTGAGTAATAAAACTATTTTAGCAGATGAATTAGAAAATAGAAATTACTATGGCAAGAATACTAATAATAGATGATGAAGCTCCTATTCGTAGGACATTGAAAGAGATACTTGGTTTCGAAAAATATAGTGTGGAAGAGGCCGAAAATGGAAATATTGGGATTGAAAAACTCAAAAATGAGCAATTTGATTTAGTATTATGCGATATTAAGATGCCAGAGAAAGACGGAATGGAAGTATTAAGTGAGGCTATGGAATTTACGGATACTCCATTTGTGATGATTTCAGGACATGGTACCATTGATACAGCCGTAGAAGCAATTAAATTGGGAGCTTTTGATTTTATTGCGAAACCTCCAGATTTGAACCGTTTGCTTATTACCATTCGTAATGCAATGGATAAGTCTAAGTTGATAAAAGAGACAAAAGTTCTTAAAAAGAAAGTTAGCCAGAAATATGAAATGGTTGGAAAAAGTAAAGCGATTACTCAAATTCAAGAAATGATAGAGAAAGTTGCTCCAACTACAGCTAGAGTTCTTATTTCAGGAGAAAATGGAACAGGCAAAGAGCTTGTAGCACACTGGTTACATGAAAAGAGTCAGCGTTCGCATGCCCCTTTTATTGAGGTGAATTGTGCAGCAATTCCATCGGAACTTATAGAAAGTCAGCTTTTTGGGCATGAAAAAGGTAGTTTTACTTCTGCTCATAAAATGCGTAAAGGAGATTTTGAACTTGCTCATGGAGGTACTTTGTTTCTTGATGAAATTGGTGATATGAGTCTTTCTGCTCAGGCAAAGGTTCTTCGTGCACTTCAAGAGAATAGAATTACCAGAGTAGGAGGAGAGAAAGAAATAAAAGTTGATGTTAGAATTATAGCAGCAACAAATAAAAATCTTGCAGAAGAAATAAAGAATGGTGATTTTAGAGAAGATCTTTATCATCGATTAAGTGTAATTCCCATTGAAGTTCCTTCATTAAGTGAGAGAAAAGATGATATTCCTATATTGTGCGAACATTTTATGGAAACAATTTCAGCTTCAAATGGAAGAGTTCCTTTGAGTTTTAATACTAAGGCAATGAATGCATTAATGGAACTTCCTTGGACAGGAAATATTCGTGAGTTAAGGAATGTAATTGAAAGATTAGCAATCCTTTGTGATAAGGAAATTACTGAAATTGATGTTGATGCTTACGTTAAACCGCTGGTTCGTAAATAATTAAGAATTAATAACTAATATTAATTATAAGCTTCGCGAATCAAATAACCAAATCAACAAATAATCATTTTAACACAATTATTTATTGATTTTTCTTTTCAAAATTTAAGTATTTTTGCAGACCTTAAAATAGAATAAAACCAAAACAATATGTTTGATAATTTAAGTGATAAATTAGATAAAGCCTTTCAGGTTCTAAAGGGACAAGGAAGAATAACAGAAATAAATATTGCCGAAACGGTTAAAGAAGTTCGAAAAGCACTACTTGATGCCGATGTTAGTTATAAAGTAGCTAAGACATTTACTAATACAGTAAAGGAAAAGGCTCTTGGAGGGGATGTTTTAACATCTGTTTCTCCAGGTCAATTAATGATTAAGATTGTACATGATGAGTTAGCCACTTTGATGGGAGAGGAGCATGTTGATCTAGAATTGAACGGTAGTCCAGCAGTAATTCTTATTGCAGGTCTTCAAGGTTCTGGTAAAACTACTTTTTCTGCTAAGCTTGCTAATTACCTAAAAAATAAAAAAGGTAGAAAACCTATGCTAGTTGCAGGTGACGTTTATCGTCCTGCTGCGATTAATCAGTTAAAAGTATTAGGAGAGCAGATTGGTGTTGAGGTTTTTCACGAAGAAGATAATAAGAATCCTGTAGATATTGCTGATAAAGCAGTAAGACGAGCTAAAGAAATGGGCTACAATGTTGTAATTGTAGATACTGCTGGTCGTTTGGCTGTTGATGAAGAAATGATGAATGAGATTTCTTCTATTCATAAGAAAATACGTCCTCAAGAAACCTTATTTGTTGTTGACTCAATGACTGGTCAGGATGCAGTAAACACAGCAAAAGCATTTAACGATTTACTTGACTTTACGGGTGTTGTACTAACAAAACTTGATGGTGATACTAGAGGTGGTGCTGCATTGACAATTCGTTCTGTTGTAAATAAACCAATTAAATTTATTGGTATTGGAGAGAAAATGGATGCCTTAGATGTATTCTATCCTTCTCGTATGGCTGACCGTATTCTTGGTATGGGTGATGTTGTTTCTTTGGTAGAAAGAGCTCAAGAACAGTTTGATGCAGAAGAAAGTAGAAAACTTCAGAAGAAAATAGCTAAGAATCAGTTTAACTTCAATGATTTCCTTAAACAGATAAACCAAATTAAGAAAATGGGTAATGTTAAGGATCTTATGGGCATGATACCAGGAATGGGGAAAGCTATGAAAGATGTTGATATTGATGATGATGCATTTAAAGGTGTAGAAGCTATTATTTATTCAATGACAGAGGCTGAAAGAGAAAATCCTAAGTTGATAAATGGTAGTAGGAGAAGAAGAATAGCCGCAGGAAGTGGTACTAATATACAAGAAGTTAATAATTTGATGAAGCAATTTGATAGTACTCGTAAAATGATGAAAATGATGAGTGGAGCAGGAATGAAAAATTCAGGGAGAATGATGCAGAGTATGAAGTCTAAAATGAAGTTTTAGAAAATATACATAGAAATGTAAAAAGAAAAAGTGAAGTCTAAAATAGGCTTCACTTTTTTTTATGAAATAATAGTAAAATCAATACTGACTTATCCTAAATAAATTGGAGGTTTAAAGAATTAATATTCCCCAAGAAACACTAACTAATTTACCTTCTTCAAAGAAAAAATCAACCATAGCATCATAGAAACTAAGTCTTTCTTCTCCCCATTCTTCAGTATCTTCTTCCATCTCCTTAAAACCTTGAAGTTTCATTAAAGAAGATATTTCCTCTTTTGACATATCAAATACTTTCTTTGAAAATAAGATTGCATCTTTATTTTCGGTAGCACAGGCTGTCATAAGTAATTCTGTTTCATCTCCTTCAAAATAAAGGTAACTGTTTATCTCAGATAAAGATATTGCTTCTGTTTTTAACTCTTCTTCCTCTTCAACTAATTCAAAGTTTATTTTGTCAGGATTATTCTCGATAAAGCTGTCTTTTGTTAACCCAAACTCAAAATTGTCAAGTCCTTTTAATAAATATATTTCCATTGTATTAATGTTTTAATATGGTGAATTTTCTTCTTTCTTGATATAATAATAAACTAGTCTA
>Ga0256827_10003019_pt1 | contig 10732 bp, 8 predicted proteins | sample CV84metaG_FD_185977 | JGI IMG/M metagenome (GOLD analysis project Ga0256827, IMG submission 185977) | Hydrothermal vent microbial communities from East Pacific Rise, Pacific Ocean - CV84 | ecosystem: Environmental > Aquatic > Marine > Hydrothermal vents | place: Pacific Ocean: East Pacific Rise...
TTTGTGTAAGTTTGCTTCCTGAAGAACAAAGATTAAAACCAAACAGCATATAGCCTAAATAATGATAGAGAAAACCAGAGGTATTATTGTTAAAACCACCAAGTATTCCGAAACGAGTTTGGTGGTGAAAATATTTACCGAGGTCTTTGGAATGCGTACTTATATGGCAAAAGGGGTGAGAAAAATGAAAACCAAAACCCCTTTGAGTTTGTTTCAGCCCTTAAGCATCCTCGACTTAGTGGTATACGAAAAGGCCGGGCGCGATATTCAGAACATTAAAGAAATCAAGTTTAATCATATCTATTCCGATACCCTTTATAATATTAAAAAGAGCTCTATTCTTATCTTTCTTAACGAGTTGGTATATAAGGCTATTAAAGAAGAAGAGCCCAATCCTCAGATGTTTCAATATATTTACCACGCCTTGATTTATTTAGATAATTTAGAGACCGGCTATCAGAATTTTCATTTGGCTTTCATGCTTCAACTGAGTCGGTATTTGGGTTTCCCTCCTTCGGATAACTTTTCTTCCCAATACCAGACGTTTAATATGCAGGAAGGTCATTATACCTCTTTAAAGCTGCACGAATCCTTAATCATTCAACCGCCTTACGCCCGCTTTTTTTACGATTTATCCAGGAGTAAAAACTTTGGAATAGATTTAAAGATCACACATCCCGAAAGGCAAATTCTCCTTAAAAAAATATTACAATATTATCAAATGCATTTGCCTGGGTTCGATCGTATAAAATCTTTAGACGTATTATCAGAAGTACTTAAGTAACAGTATAATAAGAATATTATAACAATTATAAAGTGGAGAAATGTATATAAAAAAGGCACATTTCTCCACTTTATCTTATGTTTCTAATTGATTTTTGAACAAATCATCCATCACCACCTCGGAGTGGATTTCTTCTAAATAGTATTTATTTTTAATAGCGGGATAAGTCGTAATTAAGGATGTAACCACCGATTTTTTGGTCTTGGTGATATGTTCAAAAACAGCTCTTTTTTGTCGCAGCTGTGTATGATAAGCCTTACTGATGATAAATTCTTTTTCGGTGAATTTCACTTCACATAGGTTCACAATGCCATCTTTTCTATCAATCAGCATATCAATCTGAGCTCCGGGGAAATCTTCGTTACCATGATGTTTCCATGACGAAACCTGTGTAAAAGTACCGGCTAAACCTAGTTTCATCAGAATTTGCTCTTTATGAATCATACAAATATTCTCGTAAGCGTAACCGCTCCACGCTTTAAACCGGCTCCCTTTGGCTAGTTTCTGCCATATTAAGCCATTATCTGAGATATTGTTTTTTATAAACTTTAAATAGAATAAGGAATAAAAGTCTATGAGTTTATAAATGGTGTCTTTCTTCTTTTTATTAAAAGGGAGGTATTGGGCAATAAATCCACTTTCGTGTAAATCTTTAAGTGTTCGGTTAATGGTACCACCTTCTGCCAATTTCGATTTTACAATAATTTCGGCACGGGTCATGCCGTAGGGCTTACTGGCTAAGGCTTCTATAATAGCCATGTGTTTTTCAGCCTTCTTAAAAAGCGAGTAATAAAGCTGGTCGTATTCATCGGATAACAGGCCTGTTTTGGTAAAACAGATCTCATTGATAAGTTGTTCGGCGCTTTTGCCTTGTGTGAGCTCATTCAAATAAAAGGGAATGCCTCCCATGACCATATACAATTGGATGATCTGGTATTTTGAGAGTTTTAGCTTCTTGCTTTTAATAAAACGTTCGGTTTCGTTGAGGTTAAATGGCTCTAGTTTTATTCTGTGTGTGATTCGGTTATAGAGACCTCCTTTGGCTTTCAATAGTTTCTGTTGCATCCACGAAGCAGCTGATCCACAAACAACTAACACAATATGATCCATATTTGATACATGATGATTCCAAAAATATTCCAAAGCTGCTACAAAACCCGATTTAGGCCTGTCAAGCCAGGGTAGTTCATCTATAAATACGACTGTTTTCTTCTTTCTGTTTCCCAGAGTGTACAGATAATCTGCTAAATACTCAAAGGCCACATTCCAGTTTTTGGGTAAGGATGTTTCTTTTTTTCCTTTGGTTTGCGAAAGATATTCTCTAAAAAAATGATCTAGTTGAACTTTTGTAGCTTGTTCAAACGATCCTGTAAACGAAAATCCAATATGCGACTTAAAATATTCGCGGATTAAATAGGTCTTACCCACTCTTCGGCGACCATATATTGCCAAAAAACTTGAGCTATGAGCATTTAATAACTTATTAAATATTTTTATCTCTCTGTCTCTACCTATAAGGGGGTGTTCCATCTTGTAAATATTTGAAATTCAGGACAAATATATTATATTTAATGTTAAAAGTCAAATATAGAGTGGAGAAATGTATAAAAAAACAGCACATTTCTCCACTCTATAATTTTATAAAGTGGAGAAATGTATATAAAAAAGGCACATTTCTCCACTTTATCTTCTTTGAAATAAAATAAAAATTAGCGTTTAATTTAAATTTTCGATGGCCGACAGGCAGGATCTTTTATCTTCAGCCAGTTGTTCTTTGAGTACTTTCACGCTGTCAAATTTTTGTTCTTCTCGTATTTTATCAATAAAAAGAATCGTGATGATATTGTCGTATATGTCCTGATTAAAATTAAAGATATGTACTTCGGCGGTGAGTTCGTGTTTTTGCATTTGTATGGTGGGGCGGTATCCAATATTGGCCATGCCAAAGAATTTTTTATTTTTCACAAGCACTTCCACCATATAAACGCCTGCCGGTATAAGTTTATGTTTATATTTTTCTTTTACGTCAATATTGGCGGTAGGAAATCCCAGAGTACGCCCAATCTGATTGCCTTTAACCACCTTGCCGGACATTTGATAAGGATAGCCTAAAAACTTATTGGCTGCCGCAATATTCCCCTCATTTAAAAACTTACGGATTCTAACCGAACTCACATTAAACTTACGAACGTCTTCCATGGCCACTTCTGTCACCCGAAAATGATAGGTCTCGGCCAGTTTATTCATCAAGCGAAAATCACCACTTCGGTCGTAACCATATTTATTATCATACCCCATCACAAACTCTTTGATATGAAGCTGTTTAACCAGGATAGTCCTCACGAAATCGAAAGAAGTGGTATGCGAGAAAGCCAACGAAAAAGGGATGATGATTAAATAATCTACGCCAAATTTTTCCAGGAGGTCTATCTTCTCTTCCAAGGTGCTTAAGAGTTTTATCTCATCTTTGTTTTTTTCAAATAATACTTCCTCGGGCCCCGGGTCAAAGGTAACAACAACTTTCTGTCCTCCTTTTTCCAAAGCAATATCATTCATCTTTTTCAGGATATTCTGATGCCCCTTATGGACACCATCAAAGCGGCCAACACTAATAATAGGATAGCTAAGTACCGGGAAATCTTGTATGTTTGTCAGAACCTTCAAAATAGACTATTATAGAAATTTCTTCGAGATATATTCGGCTATTTGTACGGCATTGGTGGCCGCGCCTTTTCTTAAATTATCACTCACTATCCACATATTCAGTGTGTTCTTTTGGCTATGGTCTTTCCTGATCCTGCCCACAAAAACATCATCTTTGCCCTCTGCAAACTTAGGCATGGGATAAATATTCTTTTCCACCTCGTCTAAGATGGTGATTCCCGGGAAGCCGGCCATCTTCTCAGTAGCTTCCTGAGCCGAGAAATCCTGATAAAACTCAGCATTGATACTCTCGCTGTGGCCACCTCTCACAGGGACTCTTACCACGGTGGCAGTGATCCCAATATTATCGTCATTTAATATTTTATGTGTTTCGTTCACCAGTTTTACTTCTTCGCTGGTATAGCCATCATCCAAAAAATCGCCGCCGTGTGGAATCAGGTTCATATCTATGGGATGTGGGTAAAACATCTGAGGTTTGGGGCGACAAATACGCTCGTCCTGCAGCTGTCTCACAGCTGCCACACCGGAGCCGGTTACCGACTGATAAGTAGAAATCACCAGGCGTTTGAGTTGATAAGCTCTGTGCAAAGGCGCCAGAGCCATCACCATCTGCACCGTAGAACAGTTGGGGTTGGCAATGATATGATGATCTCTGCTGATGGTATCGGCATTGATCTCGGGCACTACCAAAGGAATCGCCTGATCCATTCTCCAGGCAGAAGAATTATCGATGACATAACAATTTTGTTGAGCAAATTGAGGCGCCCATTCTAAAGAGGTGGACGCTCCGGCTGAGAAAATAGCCATATCCGGCTTTCTTTCTAAGGCCGCTTCCAGTCCTATCACGCTGATGTCCTTGCCTTTAAACGGAATCTTCTTCCCAATAGATTTCTCCGATGCCACCAATATCAGCTCTTCAAACTGTAGCTTGCTTTCCTCCAACACCTGTAACATCACGGAGCCTACCATTCCGGTGGCACCTACCATTGCTATCTTCATAAAATGCTTTTATTTATGCCACAAAATTACTATATTTATACAATTAACACTTATGACTTTTGCAAAAGGGGCTTTTTACCCTGACAAATGTTTTGGATCATGAAGAATGGCCTATTAATTCTGTTGTTGACACTGCTATCATCTTTGACTTATTCTCAGGTGTTGGATGATTTTAACGATGGGGATTTCACACAAAACCCTATCTGGGAGGGTGATACCGAGGACTTTAAAGTCAATCATAATAAGCAGTTACAATTAAACAGGGAAGGGCTCGAAGGGCTGTCTTATTTAACGACTTCTCACCGGATAGTGGATAGTGTGTCCTGGGAGTTTTATATCAAACTGTCGTTTAGCCCTTCGGCGAATAATTATGCGCGGGTATATTTAAGTGCCAGTGAGGCGGATTTGTCAGCCTCATTACAGGGCTGGTATCTGCAGTTTGGGGAATCGGGTTCCGATGATGCCCTTGAGTTGTTCAGGCAGGATGGCACCACACATAGCTCCGTCTGCCGTGGTGTGGAGGGCGCTATTTCTTCTTCTTTTAATGCCAGAATAAAAGTAACACACCGCTCCGGCGACTGGGAAATATATGCCGATTTTAATAATTCCGGGACTTATACCTTGCAATGCCAAGGTTTTGATGACACTTACCACTCAGCTACCTTTTTTGGTGTCTTTTGCCAATATACCAGTTCCAATGCGACCAAATTTTATTTTGATGATATAGATATTTCTTATATTGAGTTAGATGAGATACCGCCCGAAGTCTTATCGGTTTCGACCCGGGGTGCTCATCAGTTAAAAGTAGATTTCTCGGAGATGCTTACCTCCGAAACAGCCCTTCATACAGATAATTATACCGTAGATGCTGAGATAGGTCATCCCGGGAATGCCGTTTTTGGAGACTCGCAAAAGGAAGTCTTATTGGATTTTGCTACAGATTTTGAGCCAGAGAAGGATTATGAGATACAGATTTCGGGGGTTAACGATTGGAGCCAGAATACCATGAAAGATACGGCCATTACTTTTTTCAGAACCGAAATTCTTGAGTTTGACGTGGTGTTCAACGAAATCATGGCCGATCCTACGCCTGTGGTCGATTTGCCTGAGGCCGAATATCTGGAGATTTATAATAGAACGGCACATCCGATTGACTTATCCGCTTGGGTGTTGGAGATAGGCCATTCCCCAAAGCCTTTCCCTTCAGTATTTATTTCGGCTGACAGCTATCTCATCCTCTGTAAATCGGATGATGTGGAGGCCTTATCATCTTATGGATCTTGTGTAGGCTTCCCTTCATTTTCATTAACCAATACCGGCCAAAGCCTAAAGCTCATAGCACCTAATGGTATATGTATTCACCAGATTCATTATAGCCGGGACTGGTATGCCGATGATGAGAAAGACGATGGCGGCTGGTCAATGGAACGTATAGACCCCGAAGATTTCTGCTCTGCTAAAGATAACTGGCGGGCGGCCATAGATATCAGAGGCGGTAGTCCGGGAGAAATCAATAGCGTCGATGGCCTCACAGGAGATGTGGAACCCCCTAAGATTGAGCGGGTTGAGGTATTAGATTCGCTGAGAATCAGGCTGTATTTTAATAAAAAGATGGACAGCATCAGCTATAGCAATCCCCTGAACTATATGTTCGATATGGGCCTGGAACACCCTGTTGAGTGCATTAAAGAAGGTCCTGAATATCAAAGTGTGGTGTTGCGTTTGGGTCAAAAGCTGCAAAAAGGAATCGTGTATACTTTGGAAACCACAACGGCTCTTCGTTTATGTGATGGCAGCGATGCCGGTAGTTTATGGGCTTCTTTTGCCATCCCTGATAATATTGAAAGAGGGGATATCGTGTTTAATGAAATCCTGTTTGATGCTGCTGTTGAAGATGGTGAATATCTGGAGCTGGTCAATGTGTCGGAAAAAGTCTTGGAAGCCGCTTCATTAAGTATTTCCCGACTCAAACCTAATCAGTACGACACCAGCTGGTATAGCGTTCAATTACCGGGCCGACTGCTGTTTCCCGGCGATTATATCGTTTATACTTCCTCCAGGGAACAGGTGGAAAAAGTCTATTACTCCGAGAACCCCGAGCAGATCATCTCTCTGGAGCATTTTATCAGCTTACCCAATGATGAGGGGCAGCTAATCCTCCATCTAAAAGGCTCAAAAGACAGTGTGGTGGATCGTTTGCATTATGAGGAGGCCTGGCATTACGACTTATTACACGACACCAAAGGTGTTTCCCTGGAGAAAATAGACCTGCATCAGGGGAATATACCGGAGAACTGGCATTCGGCAGCCTCAGCCGTGAACTATGGCACGCCGGCTTACGAAAACTCGCAGTTTCTGGCATCGGAAAAGCCTTCATCTCGGTTTGAATTGGTACCGGAGATCTTCAGCCCCGATAATGATGGACACGACGATGTGTTACAGATTAACTATGAGATGGAAGCGCCGGGCTATACGCTAAACCTTGTTATTTACGATTCCCGGGGACGAAAAATCCTGCATCTGCTAAAGAACGAGCTTTTAGGGATATCGGGGAGTTTTTACTGGGATGGACAAACCGAAGACCATCAAAAGGCAGCCATAGGTATTTATATTCTTTATTTCGAATATTTCGATTTACAGGGACACGCCACCTCCGAGAAACTAACGACAGTTTTAGGCGGGCGGCTGTGATAAAAAAAGAGGGACTCACTGAGCCCCTCAATACTATTTGGATGTTTATAATTAATTACTTCTCTATAGGGTTCGAACTCACAGATCCCCACTCATTCATGGCACCATCATATACCTTCACCTGAGGATATCCTAAGATGGTTTTAGCTACAAAATAAGGCAGTCCTGCACGTACAGAAGTAGCGCAATAGAATACAATGGTTTTATCGGCAGTAACACCGGCAGATTTGAATAAAGATTCAATAGTGGCTTTATCCTTTAATACGCCTTGTGCTGTTACCAACATCTCCCAGTTTAAGTTGATAGCACCCTTGATGTGACCGGGGCTTTTATGAGTGGTAGAAGTCCCTTTATACTCAGCTACATCGCGGACATCAACAAAAACGACACCGGCATCTCCCAGGTGGCTGTTGATCCAGGCCATATCCACAATAACCGTATTATCTACAGCAGGTGTAAAGCTGACTTTCTTGGCTTTGGCAGGTGCCTTTGTTAAGGGAACACGGGCACTTCTCCAGGCTTTCATGTCTTTTTCCAGAATCTTGACATCTTGAACACCTAAATACTTTAAGATCCAATACACACGCGCAGCATATTTATCTTTGGCATCATCATAAATAATGATACTATTGGTATTCGAGATACCGGCTTCGGCAAAAACAGCTGCCATCTCATCAGCACTTTTCATTAAACCTTCGGGCTGGCCTTCTTTATAGAGTTTTTTATGATCTAAATGAACAGCACCTTTAATATGAGATACCCCATAGTTTTTAGAGGATTGTGCCGAAACAACAATGGTGTTTTTGTCTTTAAGGGCTTTGCTAAAATCTTTAGCAGAAATAATATCACCTTGTGCCATTCCTATGGTAGCGGTGAATATAAACGCTACTATCAGCGTCATTGTTTTAATTACATGTTTCATCTTATTATTTTTTAAATTGTTATTAGTCTTTTTGGGGGATTAGCAACCACCTACTTCGCCGCCATCACCGTGCATTTCTTCTAAGTTCTTTTCTTGTTCCAAAGGATAAGTCAGCTCCCATTTCTTAAAGCCGCCATCTAAAACCTTTACATGAGGGAAGCCCATTTTTTTAACGGCTTCAACAGATAAAATACTTCTATGGCCTTTTTTACAGATCAATACAATCTCATCTGTTTTTAAAGGAGGATATAAAAACTGGTTTTCCCAATACTGATCGTTAGCGATTTTAAATTCAATAAGACCACGGGGGATGTTGGCTGAGCCGGGGATATAACCGGCGTTAAACTCCTGAGGTTCTCTCACATCAATCAATAAAACCATAGCACCGGTATCCAGCATCGCATGGAGTGTTTCTACTTTTATAAATTCTACCCCCGGACTCACATCAGCTACTAAATCCTGGGCATTATTATAAGTCTTTACCTGATCGCTGCACGAAATCATCATAAATACACTGAGTATGATGGGCAGCATGTATAATAGTCTCTTTTTCATCTTGATATATTTTCTTGTTTATATTTTCTTATTATTCATTATCCCATTGTATGGCAGCAGCATTTTTGGGATCTACATTCAGGATAAATCCTTCAACGCCCAATATGGTTCCATCTTGTCCCCAGGGGGTCATGGTGATGGTGTGATAGCCTACTGTACCATCCTGGCACTTTCGCATCACGATACCGTGCTCTATGGTTTCGCCTTTCATCACTCTGCTAAAGGAGTCTTCTAATTGTTTCAGGGCATTCTCGCTACGCGATAGGCTATAGTGTTTGCCAATCACATCCGAAGGCGAATTGAACTTATAGAGGTTGGCCCATGCCTGATTCACTTCTTTATAAATACCATCGGCATTAATTTTAAAGTATCCGGCACCACTGTTAGACACCACATCTCTGAATTTCTCACACTTATTTACGCCTAACTTCTCTTCGGTTTCTATCAGGGCATCATCCAGGAACTGACTCTTGTCTTTGTCGGTATCCAGATAGGCTTTGGCTTTCTTTAAACCATGTGCCATCTCGCTCATCACCATCTCACGGGCTTCTTTTTCATCCATCTCTTCCCAGCCGGTAATCATCGCTTTAATGCTGCTGAGTGGTTTATGTGCTGTGGTAGTGAGGTAGATATGTGCAATCACAAAGGTGATTAAGAAAAAAGCACCCATGGTATGTATCGCCGCCACTATATCTAAGCTCGACAGCTGGAAGGTGTGGTTGGGATAGTTCAGATACATAAAGGCAAAGCCCGAGAACACCATAATAGGAATCACTAAGATCTTAAGCCCCAGATAAATCATCCGTTGTAAAGGGTTAAACTTATTATACACCTTTTTATTGGTGGGGTGTTCGGCTCCTTTAAAGATACCGGTGATATAATAAGCCGCCTGTTCTTTAATCAGCTTGGTAGTGGGGATATACTCTCGCCACGCCCCGGTAGTAAAATGCCAAAAGATGGCAAACACAATGAGTATCAGGAAGGCCCAGGCTGTTTTATCGTGAAACATCACCGCTTGTTTATAGCCAAACAGTTGGTAAAACCCGTGTACTTCGAAACCGGTGATAGCCAGAAAGCCTATCAGGAAGGCCTGTGTCCAGTGCCAGAATCTCTCAAATATTTTATATATATATACTTTCATGATTTTCAATTTTTTATGCTTTCTAGCTATTCTTTATTCTGTAAACAGTTCTTTCTTAAAACAATCCTGATGCCTCCGTGGATGATCACTCCTATGGCGGCCAGGATGAGTAATAAGATGCCTATATTATCAATGATGGCAAAGTGGTCTCTGCCGGGCAGGTAAAAGCCTTTTAAACTGGCCAAACGACCTTTTTCGCTTTTTGTATGGCAGTCGATACATTGTAAGGACTTATCAGCCGGCGATACCTGGTGGTTCAGCGGCCAGTACATCTCGGTTTCGGCAAAGCCATATTCTCCACTATAAGGAAGTCCCACATAGTTCATCCCGGCGATAATGGATTCGTTCCAGTCGAAATCTACCCAATAAGCACTATCGCCAGCTTGTGGTGACCATAGTTTAGGCTGTACCAGGGTTTTGTTTACCACATCATAAGGTTGTTTTCCACGGTGTACTTTTACCGGCCAAATCTTCGATCGTACCCCACCATCAAGCCCTTTTTCGTTATACGATCCATAGAGCGTATTCATCTGAATAGGGAAAGAAGTGATGGTATCGGTGATGAGCATATGATCGGCCAAGCCATTGAACCATAAATACTCGGGTTTCACATGGTCGTCGTAGACGAAGTTACCTTTAATGGTGAGATAATTATGGTTGCCGTCGGCATCCGACTCATGTACCTGCTTCCCTTCTTCATCAAAACGCCCGGCAGTGCTCCAGTCCCAAACCATCTTGGTAGAATTGGCTTTGGCATACTCGGGGATATGACAGGTCTGACAGGCAATACGAATGCCATGCTTATCTAATATCTCATCATTATGAGGAGCATCGGTATGACATTGTGAGCAAGTGATACGGTTTTTATTTTCCGATGATAAGGCATATACCTTACCGGGAATCTGATGGTCGATTGTTTTATGACATTCCACGCAGCTCATGTCTTCGCCTTCGGTGGTCATGTGTACATCCACCT
>Ga0256827_10003020_pt1 | contig 10730 bp, 12 predicted proteins | sample CV84metaG_FD_185977 | JGI IMG/M metagenome (GOLD analysis project Ga0256827, IMG submission 185977) | Hydrothermal vent microbial communities from East Pacific Rise, Pacific Ocean - CV84 | ecosystem: Environmental > Aquatic > Marine > Hydrothermal vents | place: Pacific Ocean: East Pacific Rise...
CATGAGAATAACCTGCACGTAATTCTAAATTAGGATTTACTTTATACCCTGCACCTAAAGCAATTACAGTTTGGTCATCCCAACCAAATGCATCATAACCATCAGCATCTGACCACATAATTTGTTTTGCATCTAAACTTACTCTATAAGTACCATTGTTGTAACCTATACCTACACCATACTCAGCTGGTTGAGAAAGTTTTAAGTTGTCATAACGTCCATCCATATTAAAGTCAAAAACATTTTTATACTCAGTTGCTACTTCACTCTGATAGAAAGCACCTAAATTAACTTCTGGAGTTACAGTATATCCTGCTCCTAACTGGAAACCAAATCCAAAATCATCACTCATACCACCACCTCTTTGGGCATAAGTAGAAAAGTCAGCTGGATTAGTTGGTAAAACAGCAGAGATATCTAACGCACCATATGCCAATGTTAAACCAGCACCCACTCTAAAGTTATCTTGTTTATAAGCAATAGATGGAACAAAACGCATATATTGAAAGTTTGTTCTCATATCTGCCAAACCTTTATTCTCCTGAGGAGTTGCTCCATTCTCATTTCTATAATCAGCACCCATACCAGAAACACCAAACATACCTACACCATATGCCCAGTTTTCATTTAGTCTATCAGCATGAGCAACAGCTGGAATTAGTGAAATATCTGCTTTACTTGTTGCTTCTTTACCATTTGCATTACCATTTTTTGCTTTTACATCAGGCATAAACAGTGTTGCACCAAACATCGCCTCTGGAGCTTTAATATCTGCTAACCAAGAGGGGTTTTTAAATACTGAATCGGTTCCCATAGGCATTGCAATACCTGTTCCACCCATTGCTCTTGACTCTGCTCCTAATGAAATTAAGTTGTCTCCATTTGTTGCTAAAAGCATTGACGATGCCATTGCAGAAAGTAAGATTATTTTTTTCATTTTTATTCCTTTGAATTTGTTAGATAAATTATTATACATAAGTTTTATTAATAAGTCAACAATATCATCAATTATATTGATAAATTAATCAATAATTAACTATTATTAATAATTATATAAATTTTTATCCTCTTTTCTTTTAAATAAATATGATAAAATTCTTTTATTAAAAAAATAAGGTTTCATTATGATAATTATTCCTGCACGTATTGGTTCAAGTCGTTTCCCCAACAAAGTTTTAGCAGACATCGCTGGTCTTCCTATGGTTATAAGAACAGCTAAAGCAGTTGAGAGTATAGACAAAGTTGCTATAGCTACGGATTCTCAAGAGGTTATGGATATTGCTAAAGAGCATAATATCATTGCCATTATGACTTCGACTGAACATAACTCTGGTACAGACCGTATCTATGAAGCAGCAGAAAAGCTCAATTTAAATGATGATGAAGTTATTATAAATGTTCAAGGAGATGAGCCTTTTATAGAAAAAGAAGTGGTTAAAGCTGTTTTTGACTTAACTACCAAAAATAAAAACAATAGTAAAATATTGATGAACTCATGTTATAAAATAATGAACAATCCAGAGGCAGATGACCCTAACATAGTTAAACTGGTTACTACAGATGAAAACTTAGCACTCTACTTTTCACGAGCAAAGATTCCTTATCCACGTGATCACCACTTTAATGAATACAAAGGACATTTAGGAATATATGGATTTACCAAAAAATCTTTAGAGACCTTTTGTAAGCTTCCCCCTGCTCCTTTGGAAGATATAGAGAAGCTTGAACAGCTACGTGCCTTATATCATGGATATAAAATCTCTATGGTTGAAGTTATATCTAAAAGCTTTGGTATAGATACACCTTATGATTTAGAAAATGCTCTAAAAATATATAAACTATCCTAGTTTTTTACTGTATTAATAAAAGGTTAATATTCAATTAGCAATCGGTTTATATAATCATCTTATAATACAAACATGAAAGATGGACATTAAGATATCCTCCTTAACTCTTAATGTACCTAGTTATTATAAAGTGATAAACCTATATACTCCTCCTCCTATTTCCTGACAAACTTTATAATAACACTTTCACAATAAAATGAAGGAATCTTATATGAAAAAAACTCTTCTACTCTCTAGCCTATTAACTGTTTCTCTATTTTCTGGAGAAATCAAATTTGAAAATGCACCTACTAACCCTAAACACAAACTCCCCAACTCTCAAAATGAAATTTTCTCTTTTAACAGTATATTAAAAGAGTCTATGAATGCTGTAGTTAATATCTCGACAAGTACTATCATAAAAAATAAACGAGGTCCAAGTCGTCTATTTATTGATCCATTTACAGGAGAGTACTATGAACAGAGAGCACCTTTACTTAATCAATCACAAAGAAAGAAAGCACTCTCATTGGGTTCAGGAGTCATTGTTTCAAGAGATGGATACATCGTTACAAACCACCATGTTCTTGCTGGTGCAGATGAAATTACAGTTACCATGAACAATTCTAAAAAAGAGTATATTGCCAAAGTAATAGGGACAGACAAAGGTAGTGACTTGGCTGTTATCAAAATAGATGCTCAAAACTTAACACCCGTAAAATTAAGCCATGCTACAGATATTCAACTTGGTGATGTTGTTTTTGCCATAGGTAACCCTTTTGGAGTAGGACAGACAGTAACCCAAGGAATTATCTCTGCTCTTAACAAGAATCATGTAGGTATTAACCAGTATGAAAACTTTATACAAACAGATGCTTCCATTAACCCTGGAAACTCAGGTGGAGCTCTAATCGATTCTCGGGGATCTCTCATAGGTATAAACTCTGCCATACTCTCAGAGAGTGGTGGGAACAATGGTATAGGATTTACCATACCAGTTGACATGATGAGAAATGTAGTAAAAAAACTTATAGAAGATGGAAAAGTACATCGTGGGTTTATGGGTGTGGGAATAGAAGGTATAGCTAAAAGAACTGAGCATTTTTATACACATGAAAATGGAGCCATTATTACAGGTATAGAACCCTACTCAGCTGCACAAAAAGCAATGCTTAACGTAGGAGATTTGGTCTATGCAGTAAATGGTGTATCTGTTAAAAGTCCTGATGAGCTACAACGTGTTATAGTAGCCTATAGTCCAAAAGATACCATTACGTTAAGTATAGAACGAGATAAGAAAAATATAGAGAAAAAATTAACGTTAATGAGTAGAGATTAATCTCCAAAGATAATAATATCGTAATTGGTAGTAGTCACCACAGCTTTACTTGGTTGAACTGAACCATTACGATTTGTCTTACTTAGCTCTTCTCTTAGCTCTAAAATCTCCGTGTTCATTATGTCCATCTGCTTTTTTAATTTTAAAATTACGTCAACACCAGCAAGGTTAATTCCCATTTTACGTGTTAACTGTAAAACAAATTTAATCTTATCTATGTCACGCTGAGAGTAAAGACGCATACGACCCTGTGTACGAGAAGGCTCTATAAGTCCCTCTTTTTCGTACTGTCTTAATGTCTGTGGATGTATGTCTAAGATAGAGGCAACAACAGATATAAGATAGACAGGTTCATCGTAACTATGCATCACTTTCCTCTGTATCCAAAGGTTCAAGTTTCTCTTTTAGAATATTTTTCAACTCTTCATCCATATCATCAACATTTGGCAATATAATGTTGGCAGTAAAATAGAGGTTACCCGTTAGTGCTGTTTTTCTATCTGTAACACCCTTACCACGTACTCTAAATTTTTGACCATTTTTTGTATTTTGAGGAACTTTCAGTGTTATATCATCATGAATAGATGTTTTTATAACAACTTTACCACCAAAAAGAGCAGATTTAAGAGGTACATCTATCTTCATATAAAGATCACTATCTTTACGCTCAAATATAGGAGAGTCAGCAACTTCAACTTTTATAAGAAGGTCACCTCTTCTTCCCATACCTTGGTTTCCTTTACCACGTACTCTCAGTGTCTCACCATTTTTTATACCAGCAGGAATTTTAATATCAAAACTCTCATTACTAACAGTGATGTTATGTTTACCACCTATAATAGAGACATCAAATGGAACAACTATAGAGGTACGTTGGTCTAGGTCTGGGGCAGATTGTGGACCACCACCGAAACCACCACCAAATCCTCCACCACCTCCACCGAAGATACTTCTAAGTAAATCATCAAGATCTACATTACCTTGAGTTTGTGCAAAGTCATGAAAGTTTTGACCACCAAACATCTGGTCACCATACATGTCATACTCATCTTTTTTCTTCTTATCTGAGAGTATTTCATATGCTGCATTTATCTCTTTAAACTTCTCGATAGCCTCTTCATCTTTGTTTACGTCGGGGTGATACTTTCTAGCAAGTTTTCTATATGCTTTTTTAATCTCATCTGCACTAGCTCTATCATTTACACCTAAAGTTTCATATAAACTTTTTGCCATTTATTTACCTTCTAAATTTATCTATATATAATTATACTAAAAAACCCTTAGTCTTATAGTATCAACCTTTAACTATTTTTTACGCATTAACATTATAACTATAATTACAGAAGGAAGAAACAATGAAATAAGATAAGAGGGTATATCTAGTATTTTATTATTGTTCAAATAAAAGAATCCAAAGATAAGTAACATATAAGAACCCAATCTATAAAAGGAAAATGCTGCCTTGGAGTCCTTGGTAGTTTCTAAAAAACTTCTACGGTTTTTCTTCAAATTGTCACGCTCCTCTTTTACAACATCTTGCAGAGTTTTCTCTTCGTCATCTTTTTCTTTTTCATCATCATACAAATCATATGGGTCTTCTAGCTTATCTAAGGTATCTCGTTCATCATCAGGTATAGCACCAACATTTAGTCTGGCATCAACCATAGATTTATAGCTCAAAATAGAACCAAGCATAACCAACGATGAAGTTATAAAACCTACTTGAGTGTTAATCAGCCACACTCTTTCACCCAAGAGATAACAGAAAATTATAATCCCTATGTCTACTATAAGGAGTGCATTTATAGCATTACGCATTAGTATTTGTCATCCTCATCATCAGAATCATCATACTTTTTATGTCTATAACGTGGGTCATCTGCCAACTCATCTAGAGATTTTTTCTGTTTCTCATAAGCTTTATATACATTTAGTACAGCAGCAGCCACACCCCAAAATACACCTACCCATAGTAACCATGGTGTATCAAACAGATTTTTCATCAACAACCCAAGACCTACACCTAACAGTACAGCAACCACTATCGAGATTCCTAAACTCAAACCATCAGCTGCATCAACTATTTTTTTTAACTTTGGCTCTTCTTGATTTGACATTTTTTTCCTTTTTTATGCACAATTCATGCAATTTTTAATCATTTTCAACATTATATCAGAGGATAAATCTAACGCTACTTTAATCTATTATACTTTGTTTTAAATAAAAATAAATTTTAAACTATATTATTAAGTTTAAGTTTATATAAGCTATATTGAATTACAAAATAAAACTAATAAGGAATAAGTCATGAGTCGTCAAGAGAAAGCAAACTTCGTTGAAATGTTAAGAAATAGCCTTCAGTCATATAGAGGGTTTACCCAAATTGAAAAAAATTATGCACACTTGCATCTTCCAGAATGGATAGGTCCAAAAGGTGAAGTAGATACGTTTATTAAAAAATTTGCTGAAAATTTTTCTATTGACGTTCGACCATTCCTTTTTGATAAACAGATTTTATCTAGGTAGTTATATCATCCCTATCCCAACGCTCAGGGTCTAAAAATGTATCATCGTGTATATGTTTAAATGATGCTCTTATCATCTTAAAGACCTTTGAGTTCTCTTTTTCCAAACCTTCCAACCATATTTTTGTATTGGCTCTTGCATGAGGCATTTTTACATCTTTTAACATTGCAGGACAAGCTTCATCACCTATAGGTTGCAGGTTATTGTCATTGGCAAATGCTCGTAGCTGTTTCTCACGTGCCTCTATAAGTGGACGAATCAGATGAAACCCACGATTGGTTTTATAAATAGGAGCCATAGCCCTCATGGTACCGTTATAGAACATGTTCATAAAGAAACTCTCTACCGTATCATCAAAGTGATGCCCCAGTGCGACTTTGTTAAACCCATGCTCTTCTGCAAAAGTATACAAAGCCCCACGTCTCATACGCGAAAAGTAAGAACAAAATGAAGAGTTCTCACGTATAGCATCGTTGGATATTTCATAAATATTGGTCTCATAAACTGTATGTTTTATCTCAAACTTTTTACAATGCTCCACAAGGTCACTATAATGCTCACCTGGCATTCCATAATTAATGGTACAAGCTTCAAACTCAAACTTAAAAGGTGCATGACGCTGTATATGCTTCATAATGTGTATAAGTGCTAGAGAATCTTTCCCACCACTTAAACCAACTAAAACCTTGTCACCCTCACCTATAAGTTTAAAAGTTGCATTTGTTTTTCCTGCAACGCGTAAAAGCTTCTTCGAGATGTTCAGTTGTGGAGCTATTTTTCTACTCATTAGTTTATCTGCTCAACCATATCTAAAATAAAGTTTGCTGAGATAATAGCAGACCCAACCATAAACTCATCAAAGTCAACACCTGCATCGTCATTTGCTGTATCAGAAATAGCACGTAGAATAAAGAAAGGAACATTTAAAGCATCACAAACAACTGCAACAGAAGCCCCTTCCATCTCTAAAGCATCAGCTTGAAAATGCTCAACTATAAACGCTTTACGTTCATTAGAAGCTACAAACTGGTCACCCGTTGCGATGGTACCTTCTATTAGTTTTAACTCATTTTTCTCTGCAACTTTTTTAGCAACTTCTCTAAGCCCTGCATCGGACTCTACAAACACAGCACCTTCTGGAACAAACCCATAAGCGTGTCCAAAAATACTAATGTCCAAATCATGCTGACACAACTTATCTGCAATAATCAAATCACCAATATGTAACTCAGGATTAATAGCCCCAGCCACACCAGAAAAAAGAAGCTTGGTACAACCAAACTTCTCTATAAGTGTCGAAGCTGTCAAGGTTGAAAATACTTTTCCTATTTTAGAGTAAGCTATAACCAACTCTTTACCTTTATAGGTAGCTTCGTAGTAACTATTATTTGCATATTCAACTTTTTTTACATTTTCAACTTTTTTTAAAAGTGGCTCTATCTCTTCTGGCATTGCACCCATAATGGCTATTTTACTCATGGTCTGTTCCTATATGTTATTTAGAATGTGATGGTATCAAAACTCTTATAACAACTAAGTAATATTGGCTATTATTTTAATAACTTAGATTAGAGGCTTTAACGTAACATATGTTACATAAACTTCTTTATCTTTCTGATATTATCTCATTTAAAAGAGTAAAGGATAAAAATTATGAAGAAAATATTTTTCTTATTATTAATAACAACGTCTATATATGCAAAGTCTCAAACCATTGTTTTTGGTGCAGGATGCTTTTGGGGTGTTGAGAAGTATTTTGAGAGCCTAGAGGGTGTTACAAAAGCCACCTCTGGTTATGCAGGTGGGAACTATAAAAACCCAACCTATAAAATGGTACTCAAACATAGAAAAAGTACCAATGATATAGTTAACCATACCGAAGCTGTAGAGGTAGTCTATGATGAGAGTAAAATCTCAACAGAACAACTCATTAAAGCATTTTGGGAACTACACAACCCAACACAAGGTGACAGACAAGGAAACGACAGAGGAAACAACTACCGTTCAGCCCTTTACTACAGTAACGATGCACAAAAAGAAGTCGCTCTTTCAACTAAAGAAGCATACCAAAAACTTTTAACCAAAGCTGGTTATGGTGTCATCACAACTGAAATAAAAGCTTTAGAAAAGTTCTACCCTGCTGAAGATTACCATCAAGACTACTTGAAAAAGAATCCAACTGGCTACTGCCCCAACCACGCTACTGGTGTGAAGTTTGAAAAAGTAGAAAACAGTACTAAAACCATCTCTCCACTGGGTGGTAAAGAGATAGTAGTTATAGACGCTGAACATTGTCTCTTTTGTGAGAAGTTCAAAAAAGATGTAACAGACAACTATAACGCAACCATACCTTTAAGAACAGTTCATGAAGAGGCACTAAAAGGTTTTACCTTAACATCAAAGATACAAGGAACACCCACCATACTCTTTATAGAAGATGGTAAAGAGGTCTACTCCTACACTGGTGCCATGAGCCAAAAAGAGTTCTACAAAGATGTTGGTGCATTTAAACTGGGACTAGACAGCGAAGGGTACGACGTTGCCTTCAAACAAAAAACAGATGGACGTTTTTGTAAACAGTATGCAGAGTTCAAACATACTGGCGATGGAGTATTTAGAGACAAAATCTCTGGTGACATTCTTTTTGATACAAAAGAGAGATTTAACTCAGGCTCTGGTTGGCTTAGTTTTTTTAAGTCTGTCGATGGTTCAACTATAGAAAAAGAGGACAACACTTTAGGTATGAAGCGTGTAGAGATTATTGCTAAAAAATCTGGAGCTCACTTAGGTCATGTGTTTAACGATGCCCCTGGAGGAAAACAACGTTTCTGTATTAACGCAACCGTGTTAGAATTTGTTCCAAGGGATAAGATTAATAAGGGCATAGCGAAGTAATATTGAGAAGAGTTCTATAAAACTAATTAGAGTTCTGATATAATAATTTTCATGAAAATATTGAAGTTTATTTTAGTTTTTATTATACTACTACTTTTACCACTGCTCTATATTGCTTTAGACAGCAACAACCATAAAAAAGTTATTACTATAGGTGTTGGCTCTAAAGTAGGAGCCTACAGTGCTTATGTCTCTTCTTATGCTAAAGAGTTAAAAAAATATGATGTTCAGTTAAAAGCAGTAGAGACTAAAGGTTCTATAGATGCTCAAAATAGACTTTTACAGGGTGAAATAGATTTTGCATTTGTTCAAGGAGGAACTGAAAACAGCAAAGTTCTAGCCTTGGCAAATATTATGTATGAACCTATTTGGATATTTTATAAAGATGATACAATTAGTGACCTAAAGAGTTTAAAAGGGAAACGAATTGCTATTTGTGAAAAAGGTAGTGGTATACTGCCTGTTACTTTAGAGCTTTTAAATCTGGTGGGGGTTCATGGATTTAACAGTAAATTTTATCATCTTCCTAGTCAACAAGCTTATGAGTACCTACGTGATAATAAAATTGATGCTATGTTTTATATCTCTTCTACAAATTCCCCTCTCCTTTCAAAACTTTTTTATACAAAAAATATTAGACTTATGAATTTTTCTAACTCTTATGCTTATAGACAATTTTTTATACATAGAAATAAATATTTTGAAATTGTTGATGTCTACAAATATGCTTTTGATATTAAAAGAAAAATACCTAAAAAAGATTACAAACTGTTGGCTAAGAACACCTTACTAGCAACCTACAATAGCTCTGATAAAATGGTAAGACTTATGATGAAGGTAGCTCATAAAATTCATCATAAAGCAGGAGTTTTTCATAATGAAAATTATTTTCCCAATGCTTCTTCATTAAAAATGAAACAACATCAAGCTTCAAAGTTCTACTTCTTAAACCCTAGTAACTATTATGAGGAAAACTTTAACTTTTGGATAGCTCAAAGTTTAACAAAACTTAAAGACTATATATTTAAATTCATTATTCCTCTAATTGTACTTTTTGCTTTTTTTATAGAAGTTATTATTCCTACTTTTCACCTCTATAGTCGACGAAAAATTAATCGATGGTATGAAATGATTAATCAGATAGATACACAAATTATAACATTAGAGTTATTTGAAGCAAAACAAAAACGAGAAGTTTTAAAAAAGATATTAACAGAAATAAGAGCTACCGATGATATACCAGCAGCACATATGGCTGACTTCTATACCTTACAAAATCAAATAGTAAATATTATTAATGCCCTTGATAAACGTATTAAAACTTTACATAAAAGTCATACTAGTTTTTAATTATAATTCCTGTTAAAAGTAGATATGTTATAATTTAGTAAATTTTATTAAAAAAGGTTTACTATGGCAAAATTAAACAGTTATAATATTACAGGTGACCATGTAGTAGATGAGATTGTAGAACATATAGTTATGGAAAAAGCAGGTGTCATACATGAACACATCACGGCTATAAAACCAAAACCTAAGAGAAAAGGCAGTGGTTTTTTATTTAACCTCTTTATCTATACTGTCATAGGTATAGAGCTATGGTTGATATATCTTGAGATTTTAAAGCTGTTGTAAACTCATAACAGCTATATCTCATCTCTTTATTATTATGCAGTAACTATCTTCTCTACAACATTCAGACCAAATCCTGCAAGTCCTACAAATTCTGTATCTTTATTTGCAGTAAGCAGTTTGATATTTTGAATACCCAAATCTTTTATAATCTGAGCTCCAACACCAAACTCTTTGGCTTGTTCTTTGGAGATGGTCATGGTATCTAAAAAAATACATACTCCACCATTTTGTTTTAAGTACTCTAATGAAGAGTTCAATAAATTAAATCTTTTTTGATTTAAAATCAAGTCTACATCACTTCCTATGTTATGAAACTTCACATTGTCTGTCTCATGTGTTTTATAAAACTGTACCACTTTGTGTATGCGTCCTAGGTGGTCTCTGTAAGAGATTTGATTTACTTTTGTATCTAAAATTTCTATCTCTTCCTCAGATATACGCTCTACCAGCTGTTCATTGGCTAAACGGTACTCAACCAAATCAGAAATATAAACTATAGGCATATTATG
>Ga0256827_10003021_pt1 | contig 10726 bp, 4 predicted proteins | sample CV84metaG_FD_185977 | JGI IMG/M metagenome (GOLD analysis project Ga0256827, IMG submission 185977) | Hydrothermal vent microbial communities from East Pacific Rise, Pacific Ocean - CV84 | ecosystem: Environmental > Aquatic > Marine > Hydrothermal vents | place: Pacific Ocean: East Pacific Rise...
GGTTGTTTAAATCAGAGACAATTACCTCATTAGCTCCTTTAGCATAGTCGTTAATACGGGTGTCATACATCGCCTCAGCAATGATGGCTGGTAGTTTACACGTACCAATAGTTGTCGCAATTAGTGGAGAGTAGAGAACCCCTTGGTTCTCTTGAATAATATGCTTTTGCAAAGAACGATTCCACTCCGTCTTTTTACGAAGGTTCAAGAAGTGTAAAATTCGGTCATCTCGAATCTCTTTATGCTCTTGGTTGATGTTCTCATCTTTAAAGTGGGCTTTCTTCTCTTTAATGTTGTTGTTGACAATCTCAAAACAGGCAGGGACTCTTTGGCTCACTACCACATGGTTGATTTTCCCGTAGTTGGAGATGGTCACTTTAGAGAAGAGTTTGTCCCCTTGTTTGAGCTCTTTTAGATTAATACTCGCTCCATTTTCGTCAATAAATTCTCGTTTAATGCTCAACTCTTTTTCGTCATCAAGAGCATTTTTTATGGGCTTTTCAATATTTTTAACCAACTCTACTGAGTAGCTCATCGCAACGTTGTTGGGGTTTAGCACAATGGTGTCGGTGGTGAGTTTGTCCAGAGCAATCACTTGAGGTTTTTGGTAGTTGATGCTTGTGCCGTTGATGTTGACCGTTACATCAAGTTTAGAGTTTTTAGGTTGACCTAAATAGGTACTAATGGCTTTAAGTGCTACGGCTTTGGTTTGGGTAGAGTAGAGGTTAGGGAACTCTTTCTGAATGGCAACCAAATCTTTGGCACTTTTGTTAAAGTACTTGGTTTTAATGATAAAGTGCAACATCATGTCTCGTACATTGGACTCAAAGTTCCCTGTTCTGTTTCCGTAAGTTTTATAGGCATAACGAGAGAGTTCGTAGCTGTTTTCGTCAAAAAGTTTTTGAGCCTTAGCATCTTCTCCTTGGCTTTTTAAAATAGCAGCCATGTAAAAGTTTGCTAAGAAGTGCTTTTTATAAATTTTTTTCTCATACAACATATTGGCAACACTTTTTGAAAGTAGGTTATGTTCAGCCAATATATACGCAGCATATACACGATGGAAGTTTGAATAGCTTCCTGAATATTTGCTGTTGGCCGTAGCAACACTGTTGAGCATTTTAATGATGTTCTTTTTAAAGTGTGCTTTAACGGGTCCACCACTCGCTTCTATGTCAAGCAAGGCTTGAGCAGCATAGAGTGAGGCGTATGCATGAACATAACTTCCCCCTTGCCAGTAGTTAAACTCTCCATAGTAGTTCTGCATGGTGTCAAGTTTTTTAACCCCTTGTAAAATGAAGTACTCACTATCTTTAACCAATGTGTCATCAAGTAAAAATGGTTTAGAGAAGTTCATCGCAGAGAGTTTCGATGAGGTCTGCTCGGCACATCCGTAAGGGTACTGTACCAAATAGCGTAACTCATCTCGTAATGCTCCAATAAGGTTGTTAGAGAGGGTAATGTACACATGAGCATTATTGTACTCTTTTGGAACAGTAATGGTCTGAGGAGTATTGGCAATGCCTTTAAATGTTTTGGTACTTAGAGAGTAGGGGCTTAATACGGGTAACTCTACACTTTTGGTCACTACTTGATTGTTGTAGTTGGCTGTAAGGGTAATTTTTCCTTTTCCCACATGAAGTGGCTTTAAATGGGCAATAATTCTTTTGAAGCCATTGGCAGGTACTGTTAAGTTACTCTCTTTAAAATTAAAGGTTAAGTTGTTTGATATTTTTGCCGATAGCGTAATGTTTTTCGCTACTTTGGTGGTATTAAAAATACGAACAGGTACTTCAATGGTATCTCCTGCTAATCCATAACGTGGGTAGGATGGTTTAATCATCACGTCATCTTTGACCACAATATCTTGGCTGGTCACCCCAATGGAGTCTTGGTTAATGGCAATGGCAACCACGGATGCTCGTCCATTAAACTCTGGAATATCAATGTCAATTTTTGCCACACCATTTTTGCTCTCAACAATGCCCGACCAAATCATAAAGGGTTTGATGCGTTTACCCAAGTCAGGGGCCAAGTGTTTCTGTTTTTTACTAAGCACATCACCAGCTCCAAAGTCAACCAGTTTTCCCTCAGCAATGTAGGCTAAAAGTTGGTCGTAGAGGTCATAGTAACTAAGTGCTTTTTTCTGTCGGTCATTAAAGTAGTCAAATATTTTTGGCTCTTTTTGGTTGACCAGTTGTAAGATTCCTCGGTCAACAATGCTCACTAAAATTTTAGAAGATTTGTCCGTCTTAATGGTGAAGTGAAGTGGCACTTTGGACTTGGTTACCTTTGGCAAGTTCATTGCCACCTTGATTTTGTGGCTGTCTCGGTTTGGTTTAACAAACTTGTAGGACATCGCCCTAAAGGGAATGAGTTTAGAGGGGGTATCTGAGGCTCTAAAGGCTGTGGCATGGAGGTACATTCCTCGGTTCATGTCACTTTTGATTTTCATAGAAGTTTTAGCAACTCCCTTGTGAATGGCTACCATTTTGTAGTTTTGTACTTTTTCATTTTCTAAAGTTAAGAGCAGTTGTCCCTCTAAGATAGGGGATTTAACCTCTACTTCAATGGTATCACCTTTGCTATAGAGCTTATCTTCAAACTTTATCTCCACCGATTTTAGGTCATTTTTGGGTGAAATATTTGAGTAGCCCCACCACCAAACATCAAACGATTCTGAGACAGAGTGACCTCCTAAACGGTCGTAAATCTCCACAGTATGGTCACCATTGCTCAGAAGGGTACGTGAAAACTCTTCGTTAGCGTTAAGGGTAAAGGTATCGACAATCTTCGTCTCTCTCTCCCAGTGGTAGTTACTAGAGTAGTAGTCGTAGTGCCAAGAGGTATTTTTGATGACTCCGTAGAGTTTACGATCAATTTTTTTACCTGTTCGAGGGTCAATAAGAATCGCTTTCCCCTCTAATTTCTGCCCTTTCTCAAAAGAGTCTCCGTTGATTTTGAGTCCCACCATCGCCTTGTAGGGGTAGATTTTCACCTTTTTGTAGTTAGAGACAGGTTGGCTATCATCCATAATGGTTACCCCAATCATCGCCTCTAAAATGGAAGGAACTTCTTGGGTGAGGTGGTTTTTCATTACCATCTCAAATTTTCCTTTTTCGTCCAGTACAATATCTTCGGCGTGGTCAAGGTAGGAGGTGACATTTTCTCGTGCCAAGACTTGGTTGGTAAAGTTGTAGTTTTTGTACTCTTTGTTAAAGTAAGAGATAGGACGGGCGTTTAGGCTCACTTTTCCTTGTAGGTTTGACGAAGGAGCTCCAAAAAGATAGGCTGAGCTAATGTTAACCTCCATCAGTTCGTCAATATCGTAGATGGCTTTGTTGGTGGTAATGGTATTCTCAATCTTTGGAGGCATAAAGGCTTCCACTTTAAGCTTTTTTGACCCAATAGATTTCTTACCAATAAAGGCATAGAGGTAGTAGTTTCCTGTCTTGTCGCTGTTGTCAAGTTGGTAGGCAAAGTCAATCAATCCATACTCATCGGTGTGGTAGACCTTCTCTTTGACAATTTTGTTGTTAGGGTCTCGCAAGACCAATTTTAGAGGGAGGTTAGAGGCTGAGATGAAGTCTCTGTCTTTAACGGTCACTAGAGCATGAATTTTTGCAGCTGGTCGCACAATGTTAGACTGAAAATAGATGTGTGCCTTAAAACGCTCTTGCTTTTCTAAAATGCTGTATGGCTGAGGAGAGGAGATACTGTCGTTAAGTGCCAAAAAGTTTTTCTCTTCAGTAGTCTGTACCACAATCCCTTTTGGGTTATTTTTTAAGAGTTTAGGGTTGTTAATGATGGCGACTCCATCTTGGTTGGTAGTGGCTGTGCCTAAGAGGGCATTGTTTCGTCCATAAATCTTAACTGTTGCATCTTCTACAGGGTCAGAGGTGTCAAGTGCCAGTACCGAGACAAAGGCTTGCTCTTTAGAGATATTTGCTGAAATTCCAAGATTGGAGATAAACAACACTTTAGAGGCAACACGCTCTTGTGGAGTGTTGTTCTCATTGGGTTCATTAAAGTGTAAAGAGATTCGGTAGATACCCACAGGTAACTCACCATGGTTGAGGTCAGAGAGTTTGAACCTCTGTGTTAAAAGTTTGTTTTTCTCCTGATTTAAAATGACATCTTTGGTAAATATCTCTTTGGTATATTCTGTCGTACTTTGAGGGTCTGCATTTTGAAAGTTCATAAAGTAACGTAAGTTGTCATCTAAGAGACGCTCCACAATTAGGGTGGCTTTCTCAATGTTAACCGAATCAAAGCTTAGCTCTCCACTGCTAGAGATATAGGGCTTTTTTTGGTCAAAGACAATCGCTTTGGCTCGGTCAGGGGTTTTTAGCGTATAAGAAATATCAGATTTTATTTCACGGTAGTAAGAGGTTAGCCCTTTTTTTAATGTCACTTTGTATTTTGTATTAGCCTTAAATGCGTTAGAGGTGACATCATGATAGTAGTAGGAGTCTTTAATCTGATGTTGTTTACGCAAAGTGTAGCCCATATAGTGGTAGTCACTCACTTGGAAATCCTCAACGCCTTCAATGGCAATGGCAGTTTTTGACTGCCCTGTGAGGTTATCGTTAACAAAGATACGAAGGGCAAACTTTCCGTTAGGCAGAGCCACCATCTGAGGGTCGTCAATCATGCTCATCGGTTTTTTTTCTGAGTCGAGTTTAATCTCATGAACGTAGTTGTTAAAGGTTTGGGTAAAGCGTTTTTTAAATGGTGTACCCTTTACGGTTTTTAACTTCTCATTAACTGTTAGTTTAATGCTCTTTGTTCCCACCTGCTCATTAATTTTAAGGACAACTGTTCCCTCTTTGTGCTGAACAACAGAATATTTTAGCTCTGTTTTGGTAAGTTTGTCTATCTTGGTGAGTTTAATCCCTTGAAGAACAGTTTTTGGGTCAACCGTATCGTTAAATTGAAGATGAAATAGTTTTTCCTCTTGTAGATAATCATCTACAAGGAGTTTAAATGGTTCTGTTTTAAAGTTAAATTTCTGCTCTTGATAACTACATTCATACGAAGTATTGGTAGGCAGTGTATGTCTAGGAATAGCTAAGAGTTTACTACTCTCTATGACCTTGTAAACCACATCTAACTTTGGTGAACAGTCAAGTAGGGCTTTATGGGTGTAGCTTATTGAGTTGTCAAATGATTCATCTTCTCCCTCAAAGAGAAAGGTTTCATTGACAGGAGCGACATCTTTAACAAGTTGAATGCCTTCAGCAGAGAGAAAGGAGGTTAGCACAAGGGGAAGAAGATATTTAAACATGAAAAACTCTTTTCTGTTTATTTTAGCATAATTTTATGACGATTGATATTTTTTGCTATAATTTTAAAAAGTCTTTTACCCATGAATCTACTGCTTAAACTAATAGCCCTCTTTGTGACACTTTTTCTAGCCATTTTTCTCGTTGTTAAGCTCTTTGGACTTTTGAGCCTTGATGAGATTCAAACATGGTTTGAGGCGATTCAAAACCAACCCTCTTATGTGGTAGGGGGCTTGGTGACACTTCTGCTGTTTGTTGACCTTTTTCTCTCCATTCCTACCATGGCAACGGTACTACTTGCTGGGTACTTTTTAGGTTTTTTTATGGGGGCTTTGTATGCTCTGTTAGGGTTGGCAATGGCATCGTTTACGGGGTACTTTTTGAGTCTGAAATATGGAGAGAAAGGGTTACACCTCATTAGTAAAAACGCTAAAGAGCAAGAGGAGATGCAACAGCTCTTTGAGCAGTATGGCACAAGCATGATTATTTTGTCGAGAGCTGTTCCGATGTTGCCTGAGATTTCATCAGCTTTAGCAGGGGTTACCAAGATGCCATTTCATAAGTTTGTTACAGCGTGGCTTTTAAGCTCGTTACCCTATGTAGTTGTCTTGTCCTATGTTGGCTCGATGAGTAACCTTGAAAATCCTCTGCCAGCTCTTTTGGGGGTAGGTGGGTTGACACTTCTGTTGTGGAGTGCGTGGTTTGTTAAGGTGAAGTGGAGAGTTGAAGATTAATTTAAGCACATCAACATAAACCAAACGCAAAACGCTATAATGACAGAAAAAAAAGGGAAAAAATGACAGCAGATGAAATTTTGGTCGAACACATGATGAATCCTCAAAATTATGGAAAAATTGAGGATGCCGATGCGACAGGGATGGGGAAGAACCCTCAAAATGGGGAGAAGGTGGCTATCTATTTAAAAGTAGAAGCAGAAGATGACCCACTTATTACCGACATTGCATTTCAAGCGATTGGGTGTACCACCACCGTGGTGGCTGGGTCAATTGTCACTTCTGAAGCGAAAAACATTCACTTTACACGGGCAGAAGAGTTGGTTTCAACTACCTTAGGAATGTTAGAGAATCAATCTCCTGAAGATGCAGCGTGTACCGAGATGGTAGCACTGGCACTTAAAGCTGCTCTTGATACCTATAGAGAGAAGCAGAAAGACCCTGAGTTTACCATGCTTTCGTATCATATTCAAACAGACTGTACCCCAAAAGAGGAGGAGGCGTAATGAAAAAACTATTTGCAGAGGTACATGAAGCGTGGTTGGCAACACAGTTTAGTGGGTTTATGGCTCAGACACAAAACAGACAGACACTCTATGAGTTCTCTAATATTCTCTTTAAACATCTTACATGGTTGGAGAATGACTTTATTAAAAATAAGATTAGCTACACCTATGACATTAACCAAGTACCCATCAGAGTAGAAAAGCTCTCAGTAATGGTTCACAATATCATTGGGCGTATTGAGGCGATTGAAGCACAACTCTCAACGTGTAATGATGAAGATATTACCTTTAGAATGCAAAGCGACCTAAGCTACATCAAATCAGCTCTCTCAAAGATGGAAGATGAAGAGGTAGCTAGCTGTTTTGATGGTAAAAGAGTCTACCCCAATGTAGCACTAACTGACGAAGCACGAGATGCCTTAACCATTTTTCTTTTTGAAGAGAGTTACAAAGAGTATGAGCTTATTATGGTCTACAACTACTCAAAAGCCAACAGTGACAACGCCTTTTTAAATCGAATTTTTCAAATTTTGATTGATGAATCCTTCTTTCATCTGCGAAGCTTTGGACAGATGATGGCAGAGATGGGTATCTTGGCTGTACCACGCAGTTTGATGGAAGAGATTTACAAGTTTGATGACCTAGAGCAGTTTTTAAAAGATGGAATTCAAGAGGAGATAGGAGCCAAAGAGGAGTGTAAAAAACTAGCAGCTGCTGTAAGTGACAGCTCTGAGCATTTTGCAGACTTCTTTACCTTTATTAACAACCAAGAGAACTACCACATAGCGTTGATGGAAGAGGCGTTAGCGTATTTGAATAGAACATAAAATTATTTTGGGTGTAAATACACCCATTTTAAGAATTATAGTAATTTCTTTCCTATTTTTTGCCATTTTAATTCTATGTATTTATAAGTATATTTTGAGAGAAAAATAACAAGAGAGATTATTGAGAAAAGAACTAAATTATTTATGATAGCATTTCCAAAGTCTATAAATCTAACACCCTCTATGATGAGAGAAGATTCAAATCCAAATTTGTTAAGAATAATACTTATAAACATTACAATAGATAATATAAAGTAGTGTAGTAGATAGATAGAGTAAGAGAGTTTTCCTATGTATAAGAAGAGACTCTTCTTGAGAAAAATTGATACGATTCCCTTTTCAAATGCAAAAGTAAACATCTGTATAGAGAATATGAATGTCGCTATGATTGCTTTATAATATAGGTCTGATGAGAGGATATAAATGATAGAGACTAGAATAACTATTTCAACTATTGAAAAATAATTTTTGGATAACGATAGTAATGGTGTATATGATTTTTTATAGAGTAGATACATTAGTGAACCAAGAAAAAATGAGGAGAGACCTCTTGAAACCTCATAAATTCCCAAATCATTAATAAGGAAAATAAAGCTTATAGCAGATATAAATATCCATAGATATATTTTATCTATTTGTTTAAAAAGTAAGGTAATGAAAAAAATCATATACATATAGTATTCGATGCTAATACTCCATGAGGGATTATTAAATCCAGTACTTGGAACAAATGGTAACCATGATTGAACTAATAGAAGATGGTAGATAAGAAAACTGGGTGCTTCCCCTTCGGTAAAAGGTACATGATTAAATGGTACGCCATAGTGATATGCTATATATTTTATTATCTCAGAAGCGACTACGAGCAGTAACATAAAAAGATGTAGTGGAAAAATTCTGAAAGTTCTAGAGATAAAAAAACTTTTAAAGTTCAAAGGTTTAAAAGCATAACCATGAGTTAAAACAAAACCACTTAGGACAAAAAACATCTCAACAAATATTCGACCATTTTCAAAAAAAGTTAATTCAGTAATACTATCTGAAAACCTTATATTGTGTATGATAATAAATATCGCTGCTATTCCTCGAAAACTGTCAAGAACATCAAATCTTCTCATTATATTAACCCCTCTGATTTAAAAAAACAAATTATAACATAAATTAATAAAATATTAAATTTTTTACATCCCTTCCACAAAAAACTCGATACTCCTCTGCTTCGCCCCCTCATCTAAACAGGATATGGTATGTTTTGTAGGGCTAAGGTAGTGGTAGATTGGCTCTCCTGATGAGCCTACTATGGGGCTTTCATTGTCAATGAGCCAGTAGATAGTAGCATTCTCCTCAAAAGAGTAGCACTCTAGTTTGGTCTTTTTAAACTCAGGAGGGAGCAGGGCGTTGTAGGTGTAGATTTTGTCGTGAATAGGGCTGGTGATGAGGGGTTGGTAACTTTTCCATTCAGCGTAACATCGGTGTTTTTTGAGTGCTGAAAAACCCTCAATGCGTTTCTGTTTAAGCAGATAGGCGAGTACTTCGGCACGTAGAAGCGAACACTCATTTTTAAGAGGTACATTTTGAATGAGCTGGTCATTGACTCTCTGTTGACACTCTTTAAGCACAATGGCATCTTGACACACCTCTTTGTTCTCTACCCTTTGAGGTTGTTCAAACCAAGACTGTTTTCCCAATATTTTAAAAATCTTAAAGAGCGTAGGAGAGGCGATTTTGAGACCTGTGGGGTAGGTGTTATGGTATTTTCGGCTCGCTTCTCCTGAGAAGTTTCCAAACCAAAGAGCCACGGTATAGTGGGGAGTGTAGCCAAGGGTGAGCATATCTTTAGCATGGGCAGAGGTTCCTGTTTTAAAGGCGATGCGAGACATATCTTCAATGTGTTCCCATGTTGAAGAGAAGGAGAGGCGTGGGGCATTGGCTAAGATATTGGAGATGAGGTAGGTTGACGCTTGGGTTAAAACTCTCTTTTTTTCATAGGTTTGGTTTTGCAAATAAGAGGCTTTTTGGAAGACTCCTTGGTTGGCTAACATGGCAAAGAGTTCAGCATTTTTTTTGAGTGAGATGCCCACCCCTCCAAGGGTTAAGGATGCTCCATAGTAAGATTTTGGATGGGTGAGAGAGGGGAGATTGACCTCCTCTAACAGCTTATAGAGACTCTTTTGGCCCAGTAGTTGGTCAAGGGTTACAGCTGGAATGTTGAGTGAGAGTTGCAACGCTTCGGAGGCTGTCACCTCTCCTTGGTAGGTTTTGGAGTAGTTGGTCGGTTTGTAGCCGTCGATGTAGAGGGGGACATCAAACACTTTTTTAAGAGGCGTAATGAACCCCTCTTCTAAGGCTCGGGCATAGACAAAGGGTTTGAGGGTTGACCCAGGGGAGATTAATGCTCTTAATCCATCGTTTTGTCCTCCATGTTGGTTGTCATAAAAATCGTTAGAGCCAAGGTAGGCGACAATGGTCATGGTATGGTTGTCAATCACCATGGCTGAGGCGTTGTATATATGAAACTTTTTAACCTCTTTCATGCGAGCTGAGAGAATCTGCTCTACTTGGGTCTGAATGCTCATATTGATGGTGGTATGCACCTCTGCCTCTTGGGTGATTTGGGCTGTAAGGTGAGGGATGGCATGAGGGAGATTGTGAATGGTTACAGCGATTCTCTCTGCTTTGGCACGCTCATACACTTTGGACTCCAAGAGATGAAGTTGAAAGAGCCGTTTGAGTAGGCGATTTTTAATGGCATTAATATCTCTGTTGGCTTTAGGTCGGTTGGCATTGGGGTTTTTAGGAATGCTACTGAGGTAGGCAATTTGGGAGAGCGAGAGCGACGAGGGGGGCAGGTTGAAGTAGCGAAACGAGGCTGAGGCGAACCCCTCAACATTGCCTCCATAGGGGGCGTTGTTGAGGTAGAAGGTTAGAATCTCCTCTTTAGAGTAATACCACTCTAGTTGCAGTGCTTGAAACATCTCAATGAGCTTTTGGGAGAGAGTTCGGGGTTGGTTATGCATCATACGGGCAACTTGCATGGTAATGGTAGATGCCCCAATTGTACGTTGGTTGCTAAGGTTAAACCAAACAGCACGCACAATGGCAAGGGGGTTGATGCCAAAGTGCTGTTCAAAATATTGGTCTTCATAGCCTAGAACAACTTTTTTAATATCGGCTGTTAGCTCGCCTTTCTTAATGGGAATACGCAAAAAGACATCGGGGCTTAACTTTACGGAGATGAGGTGCTTAGCATGGTCAAAAATAAGGGTTGAGTTGGGTTTGTTGAGTCGGGCTGTGTTGAGAGGGTAGAGGTAGTTTAGGGTAGTGAGTAAAAGAGCTGTAGAGAGTATAATTATGGTAATATATTTAATAGTCTTCTT
>Ga0256827_10003022_pt1 | contig 10726 bp, 9 predicted proteins | sample CV84metaG_FD_185977 | JGI IMG/M metagenome (GOLD analysis project Ga0256827, IMG submission 185977) | Hydrothermal vent microbial communities from East Pacific Rise, Pacific Ocean - CV84 | ecosystem: Environmental > Aquatic > Marine > Hydrothermal vents | place: Pacific Ocean: East Pacific Rise...
TCCTGCAACAGTGAGTATATGGGTATCTCTGTTATAGATTGCCGAAGAGGACTGGATCACGCTGTCACCATAACGAATGACCACATTACCCCGGGCTTCCACTATCGATCCGGTAGTGGAAAGTTCCTTTGCCATGATCTCTATCTTGTTCTCTTCGGCATCCAAAGAAATAAGAAAGACAAGAAAGATCAGGAATGTTATTATATATCTAAACATCGATCACCACACATCCGGTTAATTTATCATGCATTGTTTGTACCATTGGATTGAAGAAAGCCATCAGAAAACCCAGATAGAAGAAGGTTTCACTGACGATCCTGAGAATAGCGCGTGCCATAGCGATATGAAGTGGAGGAATTACGCCTGTACGCATGGAGACCACTTTGATCTTCATGAAATACTTTCCAACCGTCATCCCACTCTGCCAAATAAGTAACCCATGGTATAAAACTTTGATGGTTACGATAACCAAAAAATTCTGTGTCAAAAATTGGTTGATCTCTTCGACTGTATTCAGCGATGAGATCTGTGACCAAAAAATAATCAAAAAAAGGAAACTGACCACCAGATCATCGATAATAAAAGCGCCAACCCTTTTCTTTGGAACTGCTATCTGCCCCTGATCCGTCAAGCCATTTTCGTTCATGCTTCAATCTCTAATGCCTGATAGGCGATATCCGTACGGCACTGTTTTCCTATAAAGTGAACTTGCCCACAGAGAAAATAGGCTCTATCGTGTGCTTCTCTGATACTATCTCCAATACCGACGCAAACCAGAACCCGGCCACCGGTAGCGAACAGCCTCCCGTCCTCATCCCGGCTTACACCGGCAAACGAAAGGTGTGCATCTGACGCAATATCACTATGCACGATATCATCCACCACGATCTCTGCCGGTTCCGAACTTTTATAGGGATAATCCCGACTTGCCATCACTACACCAACTGCGTACCGATCGTAGAATTCTATATTTGCACTTTTTAAATCGCCGACTGCAGCCTTGTAGAAAAGTTCACTGGCAGGTGATTTGAGAAGTGGCATCAGTACTTCACACTCAGGATCGCCAAAACGAACATTGTACTCGAGAATGATCGGCTCACCTTCGACCACCATCACTCCAATAAAAAGAACACCGGTAAAAGGCATCCCCTCGGACTCCATACCTTTGAGTGTGGGCTCTATTACGCGCTCATTGATCTTTCGGTAAATATCGTCATTGATCAGCGGTGTTGGCGCATACGCACCCATACCTCCGGTATTTGGTCCTTCATCATTGTTCAGGAGACGTTTGTGATCCTGCGCTGCCGGAAGTACAACGTACTCTTTGCCGTCACAAATCGCAAAAACAGAGAGTTCATATCCGTCCAGAAACTCTTCGACGACAATTTTTGTGCCCGCTTCACCAAAAGAGTTACCGGAAAGCATCTCACCGGCAGCCCTCTTGGCTTCATCATGACTCTTCGCGATGATCACCCCTTTACCGCCACAAAGACCATCGGCTTTTACAACAATAGGCAACGATTGCTTGTCGATAAAACCGTAAGCCTCCTCCAAAGAATCTGTTTCAATATATCCGGCAGTAGGAATACGATGGCGTGCCAAAAAATTCTTCATAAAGATCTTGGAACCTTCGAGCTGCGCTGCTTGAGCCGTAGGGCCAAAAATAGTCAACCCTCTTTTTTGAAAAAGATCGACGATCCCATCAACCAAAGGAGCCTCCGGACCCACAATGGTCAAATCGATACCATTGGCTTCAACAAAATCTGCCAACTTCGAAAAGTCATCGATAGAGATATTTTCACCCAAAATGTCGGAGGCACCATTCCCTGGAGAAAAATAGAGCTTTTCTACATTTTCGTCTCTCTTCAGTGCCAGGCCAATCGAGTATTCACGGCCTCCACTCCCAACGATCAATATATCCATATGTTTTCTCCGAAGAATTAGTCGCTAACGATTAAAAATCAATATTTTCTATCTAGATATATCAATTTTCAATCGTTATCTGGAAGGCCCGGATAGCCGTTCTGTTTATTAGTCGGCCCTAATAAGCCAACGGTGTAGGAGAGAGCAGATCTTCAGGGGGCAGATCCTCGCCGGCGAACCGGTTCGAACGGAAGTGTCCACACACCGATCTGACTACGTGTCCCACAAAAACTAAATGTTGGACCCCATATACAGTGATCGAACTATCCAGGTAAAAATATTATAGCCTACTTGAGATTAAAGAATATTAAAAGCGTGGTCACAATGTCCCATTTTGCAACTGCCGTGCCTTCTCAACACAGGCGTCGATCAGCGGCACATCTGCCACACTGTACCGGCATGATCCAGGAAGATGCTCTTTTGTCGATTCACCTATCACTACCGCAGTATAGCTGGGAAGCCAACTAAAGTTTTTCAGAAAACAGTGTATCGTAGAGGGTGAAGTGAATATGATGATCGATGACTCCGGCGGTTGTTTATCACTTGTGTACATAACACAGGAGGTTTTGTAGATAACCTGCTCCATGAGTTCTATGCCACTCTCTCGCAAATATTTTTTGCTGTCGAAGGAGACCTTTTCAGGTCTCAGGTACAAGATATGACGATCTCGAAAGAAATACCCGATATCTTTGGCAAGCTGCTTACCATAAAAATGGGTAGGATGGAAAATAACCGAACCGCCCAGACGCTCTATCTGCTTTTTGGTTGCAGAACCAATGGCAATACTGGGAATCGTTTTCCACTTCGGATCAACCGATTCCGCAGTGACGACAGCCTGTTTCGAAGTGAACATCAGCGTATCGCAACGGGAAAAATCTATGCTATCGGAAACTGTTTCGAACGTGATCATAGGAAGAGGTATCGTATCCTTTTTCGCTAGAGGAGAAAGGAGATAGATCGGGGGTCTTACTTTCAAGATTTTTGTTCCGTATTGGATATCGGCATACCATGAAAATGTGCTTCATTGATCTCTTCATCATCATAAGGGTCGAAATGTGGCGTGATCACCCATCGTTTATCCGGCTCCAGTGCCATGATATCCGCCTCAACTCCCTCAGCGATACGATGTGCCTCGAGCAATAGCATATCTGGATGCAACACCATATGAAACTCAACAAAATTCGTCGTACCGTCTGTCCTGGTTTTCAGCCAGTGATGGCCGCTTACTTCATCATGAGAGGAGAGTATCCTTTCGATCTCCTCCACGATCTCTTTCTCCAGAGACCGGTCAAGCAGCATCATAACCCCCTCCTCTATGATCTCATAAGCAGAGTAGATGATATAGAGTCCTATGGCAAGACCGAAGAGGGCATCGACAATATCCAGTCCGGTCAAATAGACCAGGCCCAGTGCCAACAGAACAGCCCCATTACTCCATAAGTCGGTTTTGTAATGAAGCGCATCGGCCTTGATCACGATACTGTTCGTCTCGTCGGCAATACGTATCAAGTACTTTACCAACAAGTAGGTTACCGCAATAGAAAAAATCATGACGATAATAGAAGGACCCAATAGTCCTGTTGTAGATCCGTTGATCATTTTTTTGACCGACTCATAGATGATAAAGAGACCGGACATGGTGATCACTGTTCCCTCTATCACGCCGGCCAATGCCTGGATCTTGCCTTTGCCATATTGAAAAAATTCATCGGGGTGTTCTTCGGATTTCTTAATAGCAAAAAAATTAAAAATGGAAACAGCTGAATCGAGCAGGGAATCTATCGCGGAAGCAAGCACTGCAATTGACCCACTTGCGATACCTATGGCAAGTTTGACAATAACCAGCAATACCGCTACAGAAGTGGAAACCACTGTCGCTTTTTTTTGAGGGGACATAAGTTGACTAGGCACAGGAATCCTTTTTTTTGAATAGTTTATTCTATCAAAACTTCTCTAAAGAGGGACGATTTGGAAATCAAGAAACCATCTATACGTGTGGAGTCAAACTCCACATCTCTCCTAAAGTGCTTTGCTCGCTATTTTTGCTATTCTACTAGCGAAAGAAGCTTTATCTTTTGGCTCCAATCCTTCAGAGAGCTTGGCACTGTCAAGCAGTATCCATGCCATGTCGTCAAAGAGTGAATCATCTTTGAGATCACCCAATTTTTTAATCATTTCATGCTCCGGATTAATCTCCAGGATCAAGGGGATATCCGGCACCTCCTGACCCATCTGACGGAACATATGAGCCATTCCTGCCATTGGATCCGAGCTGTCTTTGACGACACAACTGGGACTTTCAGTCAAACGTGTGGTGGTTTTGACCTCTTTGACCTCTTCACCAAGCACTTCTTTGATCCTTTTGGTCATATCTGCATACTCTTTGTCGAGCTCGTTCTTCTCTTCTTCGCTCAGATTATCTGGTGCTTCTATTGTCGTAACGTCTTTGAACTCCCACTCTTTATAGCTTCCGATAGCCGGTGTAACAATTTCGTCGATCTCTTTATCGTCCATGATCAATACTTCAATATCTGCCTTCTTGTACGCTTCCAAAAGTGGCGAATGTTTCAGTACATTCTCATCCTCTCCGACAATATAGTAGATCTCTTTCTTGGTTTCTCCTTCTCTCTCTCCGGCACGCTTAATATAGTCATCCAGAGACGTCAAACCTTCGGTTTTGTTACTTTTGTAACGTACGATCTCCAGAAGTGTCTCTTTGTTGGTATGGTCTGTATAGATACCCTCTTTGATCACTTTGTTGTATTGGGAAGTAAAGATCTCGAATTTTTCATCATCGAATTTTTTGATCGCTCCGAGTATCTTTTTGACGGAATTCTGTTTGATATTGGCGAGAATACGGTTTTCCTGAAGGATCTCCCTGCTGATATTCAGCGGCAGGTCCTCACTATCTATAATCCCTCTGACAAATCTCAGGTAGGCAGGCAGCAGCTCTTTATCGTCATCGGTGATAAAAACACGCTTGACATAGAGTTTGACACCTGGCTGATAATCTGCACGATAGAGATCGAACGGCGCAGTTTTGGGGATGTAGAAGAGTGTGGTAAACTCCTGCGCTCCTTCGACCTTGTTGTGCAGCCAGGTCAAAGGTTCACTATCACCATGTGCAATAGTTTTATAGAACTCAATATAATCCTCGTCACTCAATTCCGATTTTGGTAGTGTCCAGAGTGCTGTCGCTGCATTGATCTGCTCAGATTTCTTGACCGTTTCTGTTTTTTTGTCATCCCCTTCTCCGGTCGTCTCCTCTTCGCTGTATTTCAACAGAATTGGATAGGCAATATGGTTGGAGTATTTTTTGACAACCTCCTGCACTCTCCATTTGTCAAGGAACTCTTTTTCATCCTCTTTGAGTTTGATATATACGACAGTACCATGCTCCTCCTTGGTGACAGGTTTGATCTCATACTCACCTGTACCATCTGTACTGAACATATAGGCTTGCTCTTCACCCGCTTTTTTCGTGATCACATCGATTTTTTCAGCCACCATAAAAACAGAGTAGAAGCCGACACCGAATTGTCCTATAAGATGACTATCTTTCTTGGCATCTCCTGTCAGACTCTCTACAAATGATTTGGTGCCGGATTTGGCGATCGTACCCAGATGACTTACCAGATCTTCTTCATTCATACCGATACCATTGTCTCCGATCGTCAAAGAGCCATCCTCTTTATCCAGGCCGATAGCGATCTTTCCTGACCACTCCTCCTCTTTGAACTTCTCGTCAGTCAAGCGCAGATAATTGAATTTGTCCAGTGCATCACTGGCATTGGATACCAATTCACGTATAAATATCTCTTTATTTGAATAGAGTGAGTGTGTCATCAGCTTGAGAAGCTGACCTATTTCTGTTTGAAATTGATGTTTTGCCATCGTTTCTCCTTTGTGTCAATCATATTTTTTCGGGATTATACACAAAAAAGAGAGATATTTCAAGAGATTATGAAGAATAGTTTAGTCAAAGTGGCTAAACTATTCTATATTTTATGGCAGAGTCTACTTGCAACCCAGGGTTTTTCTCTCTTTTAGCAGAGCCGTTCTGAATTGATTCGCATCTTTGAGCATCTGTTTTTTATTGTTGCTTATCGTAATATCCGGCATCTCTATCGCTACTGCCTCCTCTTCCAGATGGAAAGCATCGGTATGTTCTACAACTTCGATATACTTGTCGACCTTGATCAGGTCTTTGTTCAGTTTTTCACAATGCTGCTTGCCTTTATAGCTGTTCACATCCACAATCCTGCCCGTAGTCGAACTACAGCCTGTCATCATTATGACGGCAGGCAGCAAAAGTACTGCCAAATATGTTTCTCTCTTCATCTCTGCTCCTTTTGATTTTATTCCCACTCTATTGTAGCAGGCGGTTTCGAGCTGATATCATAAACAACACGATTGATCCCGTCGATCTCGTTAATGATGCGACGGCTCATATTTTCCAACACATCGTGCGGGATGTGGGCAAAAGTCGCCGTCATTCCGTCTACCGATTCTACCATACGAATACACACAGTATTGTCGTAGGTTCGATTGTCACCCATTACACCGACCGATTGCACATTGAGCAGCACGGTAAATGCTTGCCAGACTTTATCGTAATAACCGGTGGCTCGCAACTCTTCCTGCATGATCTCGTCCGATTCGCGCAAGAGCCTCAGAGCCTCATCGTCAACCTCTCCCATAACTCGTATCGCAAGACCTGGCCCGGGAAAAGGATGCCGGCCTATCATCTGACGGGGAAGGCCGAGCTCCAATCCCAGTTTGCGTACTTCATCCTTGAATATCTCCCTGAGTGGCTCGACAAGCTCGAAGGTCATCCAGTCAGGCAATCCTCCGACATTGTGGTGAGATTTGATCGTTTTGGATGGACCTTTGACGGAGACAGATTCGATCACATCCGTATAGAGTGTCCCCTGCGCAAGAAACGAAACATTCTGGTGCTTTTTTGCCTCTTCATCAAAAACTTTGATGAATGTCTCACCGATGATCTTCCTCTTTTGCTCAGGATCCGTAACTCCTTTGAGTTTTTCAAGGAACATCTCTTGTGCATTGATCGTGATGAGATCGATCCCCAACTGTTGGAACATGATCTGCACCTGCTCCGATTCATTCTTGCGGAGTAATCCCTGATCGACAAAAACAGCGATAAGCTGATCCCCTATCGCTTCATTGAGCAGAGCGGCCACTACCGAACTGTCCACTCCTCCACTCACACCGCAAAGTACTTTTTTGTCCCCTACCTGTTTCTGTATCTCTGCTATTTTCTCTTTGGCAAAACCACCCATATTCCAGGTACTTTCACAACCGCAGATATATTTGGCGAAGTTCTTCAGCATTTTGACACCCTCTACCGTATGGTGGACTTCTGGATGAAACTGGAATGCATATACCCTTCTCTCTTCGTCTGCAATTGCCGCATAAGGTGAATTTTCGCTGGTACCGACCACTTCGAATCCGGCTGGGATCTTCTCGGCCCTGTCCCCATGGCTCATCCAAACGATGGACTCATCTTCAATATTTTTGAAGATCGGTGAATCCTCTTTGACGATTTTCAATCTGGCTTTTCCATATTCATGGTGATCGGCAGGGATAACCTCTCCGCCAAAATGCTGCGTGATCAACTGCATACCGTAGCAAATTCCCAAAATCGGAAGTCCCAATTCCCATATTCCTTCATCCGGATGGTAGGCATTTTCCGCATAAACAGAGGCAGGGCCTCCCGAGAGTATGATCCCCCTGGGTGACCTGGCTTTAACAGCTTCAAGATCCTCTCTGTAAGGTACAACTTCGCAATAGACCCCACTCTCTCTCAATTTTCGCGCAATCAATTGTGTATATTGCGATCCAAAATCCAATACCACTATGGGGACTTGTTTCATGCTTTTCCTTAATGTTTAATGTAGACTGGGGCCGATAGACTCCTGATACTCAGATACTCAGGTTCATTCCGTAGCCGCTAATAAAATTCCAGTATCTCGAATTGTATATACCACAGAAGAATGGAGAGTATATATCCCACCAATATCGTCCATGCATATTTCATGTGGGAACCAAAAGTATAGATCCCCCTTAGCCTTCCCATCACACCCACTCCGGCTGCGGATCCGAAGCTGATCAAACTACCCCCGATCCCCGCGGTCATTGTGACCAGCATCCACTGATCGATACCCATCTCCGGGCTCGCTTTCAGGATAGCGCTCATCACCGGTACATTGTCCACAATTGCAGAGAGGAATCCTACGCCTATATTGGCGGCGGTCGAGCCGATCACTCCATACAAATGGTGTATATAATTTAGGAATCCAAGATAGTGCAATGCGCCTACAGCAGAAAGTATACCGAAGAAGAAGAGCAGTGTATCGTTTTCGATCTTTTTCATGTTGATATAGATATCGAATCCATCCGTACTGCGAATCGTCAGCTGATAGGAGTATAGTTTCAGGAGTGCCAAACCGAACATCATACCCCACATTGCCGGAAAATGGAAGAATTGATGGCCCAGCACTGCGATCAATATCGTTGATACACCCAGCCATACAATAGTCACACCACCTTTTCGAATCTCCGGTTTTTTTTCAGTTTCCGTATCGAAAGGCGGCTTTCCTTCGGGAATCGCTCTGCCTAAAAGCCAGGCAGTAACCAGCCATCCTGCGATCGATGGAACAAAAAGAAAGAGAAAATCGACAAATTCTCCCTTTTCTGCCGCCCATGCCATGAGAGTCGTGATATCACCAAACGGGCTCCATGCACCTCCTGCATTGGCAGCCACTACAATATTGATCGCACCGGGAACCAAAAAGTTGATCTTTTCCTTGTCGATCGTAAAGAGAACTGTAGAGAGGATCAATGCAGTCGTCAGGTTGTCCGCAACAGGTGAAATAAAGAAAGCCAGGAGGCCCGTCAACCAGAAGAGCTTCTTGTAACTGTACCCTTTGGAGATCAACTGAAATTTCAACGCTTCAAATACACCACGTTCGATCAATGTCTCTATATAGGTCATAGCGACAAAAAGGAAGAAGAAAATCTCCGCAATCTCTTCGATCAGCTCCTTCATCTCTTTGTGTAGTGGCTCCGGATCCATACCGTTTAACGAATAATAGACTCCGATCAGAAGAAACATGAAGGTTCCGGCAAAAAGTGCAGGTTTTGCTTTGTTCAACTCATATTTCTCTTCACTCGCAATGAAATAGTAAGCGATTACAAATACAGCCAGGGAGAGTATCCCGACCCAACTTGTGGTCAAATCAATTCCGTGCATCTCTTCTCCCCATACAAATATATCTTCTTCATCTACATATTCTCTTCGAGATAGTGGGTTCCCAAAGAACTCTTTCTCGCAAGTGCGGCATCGACGATAGCCGATGCCGTATTGAGTCTCAATTCCAATAATCTACCTATCTCACTGTTTTTCATGTCATAGATCAAATTCTTGGCTTTATGCAAGCCTTTTTTATTCCGTATAATACCAATATCATCCCACATAACCTGCCTCAGTTTCTGCTTATATTTTTTATCATTCTCTTTGTGCAGAATATTACCGTAATCTTTTCCGAAGTGTGGAGTTTTGATCTTCATAGCCTCTTTGGAGAGCAGGAGATCTACTGTACGTTTGGCGAAAACAACCCCCTCCAGCAGTGAATTCGAAGCCAATCTGTTAGCACCATGTACACCAGTAGATGCGGCCTCGCCTATAACATAGAGCCCTTCGATACCATCGATCGCCCCGTCGGTATCGCTTTTGATGCCGCCTACCGCATAATGGAATGCAGGTGATATGGGTACGCGGTCTTCAGGAAAACGATAGCCAAGTGCGGCAAAAGTCTTCGTGATATTGGGAAAGCGTTTATGGAAGAACTCTTTGTCGAACATACTGAAATCAAGATAAACCTCTTCACCGGGATGCTCTCTCTTGTATGTAAAAATAGCCCGGGATACAATATCCCTGCTGGCAAGCTCACCACGGGGGTCATAATCGAAGAGAAAACGCTCCCCCTTTTCATTGACAACATGAGCACCTTCCCCCCTCAACGCTTCCGTCAGAAGCAGTTTTCTGGCAAAAGGGGTCTTGACAAAAACAGTAGGGTGGAACTGCATCATCTCCATATCGGCAAGTGCGATACCCTTTTCGACACAGATACCATGGATATCCGCACTAACCGTTCTGGAGTTGGTATTGTATTGATACAATGAACCTACGCCACCGGATGCAATGATCACGCTGTCAGCATAGATAGTGGTCGGTTGATAATTGACTGTTGCTTTCACGCCGTAGCAGCGACCATTTGAGATCAACAGATCATAGACGAGTGTGTTCTTCTGTAACTCGTGCTTGTTCTGCACCATCATGAAGTAGTGCATATATCGACCTGTCGCATCCCCGCCAGCATGAACGATCCTTTTGGCCGAATGAGCCGCCTCTTTGGTGTAGAGTATCTTTCCCGATGCATCGCTATCGAATTGCATGCCTCTGGAGATAATATCGGCCGTTGTTTCCAGACTGGTACGACTCAAAATCTCGACCGCTCTCCTGTCATTATGGAACGCACCTGCCTCGATCGTATCATTGACATGCAGAGGAATATCATTCTCATCGAGTGCAGTGACCATTCCCCCCTGTGCATAAAAAGTGTTACACTCCCATGGTACGTCTTTGCAGATCACAAGAACACGTTTACTTTGGGGGAGATTCATAGCGGCATAGAGTCCTGCGATCCCTGCCCCTATAATCAAAACATCATATTTTTTCAATCTTTCTCCCTTTTGGTACCCGGGTGTTATGTGCTAC
>Ga0256827_10003023_pt1 | contig 10725 bp, 10 predicted proteins | sample CV84metaG_FD_185977 | JGI IMG/M metagenome (GOLD analysis project Ga0256827, IMG submission 185977) | Hydrothermal vent microbial communities from East Pacific Rise, Pacific Ocean - CV84 | ecosystem: Environmental > Aquatic > Marine > Hydrothermal vents | place: Pacific Ocean: East Pacific Rise...
CCCAGAGTTACCTCCACAAACTTTGAAGACATCCCTAATAAACCTGCTATAATCATCCAAAAGGTGGCACCGGGGCCTCCTACTGTAATTGCTATAGCCACACCGGCAATATTTCCTAGTCCTACCGTTCCGGATACAGCTGTGGCGAGGGCCTGAAAATGGCTCACCTCACCGGCATCTTTTGGGTTATCGTATTTACCTCTTACTAAATCCAAGGAATGTTTGAATGCCCTGATATTCACAAACTTCATCCGAATGGTGAAATAAACAGCTCCCATGATAAGCCAGAAAACAACAATAGGAATATGCTTTTCCACAGGTTTTCCATCTTCATCTAAAAATGGCTGCCCATTTTCCTGATATACTACCGGATCGTATAAACCATAAGCTGTAAATGGATCCCAGAAAAGAACTTTTCCCATCAGTTCTACAGCAGGTTCAAAGGCTTCATTTATTTTCTCACTAAAGCTTTGTTCGTTGTTTTGGTCGTTTACATTAGAGTCATCATTATTTTGGGATATAGCAGAAAAACTATTGAGAACTACTACCACCAAAATCAGTATAAGTTTTTTCATAATTTAATAATTAGGTTATATTTATTTTTTTTAGATTAGTCAGATTATTAACCGCCTTTACCATTATTCACTTCTGATTTCTTACCGGTACCTATGGGAATATTCATCTTGACAAAAAATGAACTATTTTTAGAATTAGGAATATCTTTATACACATCCAAGAAACCATAATAATACTTGACTCCAATAGTCCAACCTGTTCCTTTCATCATGGTATATCCCAAACCTGCCATTACCCCCGTATCGAACAAGTTAATTCTATCTCGGTTAAAATCCTTAATAGTGATTTCTTTATCTTCAATATCGGAGTCAAACTCTATCCACGATTTATAAGCTAATCCAAACTGAGGACCCAGCTCGGTATACATATGGTTTTTAAATTTATAACGGAATAATACGGGTACCAAAAAAGTATTCATCTTATGACTATACTTTCCCTCCACCTCTTCGGCATATGGATTAGAAACATTTAAAAGTATTAAATCTTTATCGCTTAAATTATCAACACCCATATTCGATTTCACTAAAACCCCTGTATAAACCGACCATTGATTTTTTAAACGGATATCGAAATAAAAACCCAGATTCCACTTCCTGGCATATTCCTTGGTTTCTAAACCCGAAATGGTAGTCCAGTTGATACCTCCTTCTAATCCAAACTCAAGGCCATCGGAGTTCAACTTATCACCCAACAACAAGGTTATCAGCACCTGCGATTGAGCCATAAAGCCTATTGTTATCATTAAAAACAATAGTAAATATCTTTTCATCTGTTATTCTTTAATTAATCCTAAAACCATTGCAAAAGGAGTATCTTAGTAATTAATTTATGCACAAACCAAGCAAGAATTTATCAGATTGTTTTGTTTGTGTTGTTTGCTTTTATCATATAGCCAGACTAGTATTAAAACAGAATATTTGCTTAAGCAATGGTTATCATTATTTATATGTCAAAGATACTAAATTAATTATTTTATCCAAGAACTACCAAACACAACATATACAGCCCATTGCTCTGGTCCGCGTGCCACATCCAGCCCCATCTTCAAGCCAAAAACTCTTGCTAACAGATACCTAAAACCACCACCAGCATTCCATGCCGGCATATATTTATCCAAATCATCTAAGGATTTATATGCATGGCCATAGCCTCCAAAACCCACTATACTCCATCTTCGGGTAATAGAGAATTCCTGTTCGGTCTCCAGCAATGCTGTTAACTCGCCCTGATAACGCATGGCAGGTACCCCTCTCAGAAACACAAATGGCATCATATAAAAAGGTGGATTTCCCAAAGCCATTCCAGTCTCAAATCTGAAACCGGCAGTCCAGAAACTCGTCAGAGGCTGGTAATAGATTCCGAACAAAGCCAAACGACCAAAGTCTAGGTCGCTGCCTATCGACTGAAGAAACTGATCATAAGTCAGATTGACTCTCAGCCCTTTAGAGGGAGAAAAAATATTATTGAAATTTTCATATTCTGCAATGAATCCTATACCACTATTTGTAAGATCCTTATCCCGTTCCTTGATAAATGGAATATCGGACTCTTTAAACAAAGTCACTTTAGCCAATCCTAATTGGTATTTCCCACCCAAAAGAAACTTAGTATTTCCTATTCTAAAAATAGCTTGTTGTAAAAAGAAAAGACTGTTAATGGTAAAATCTATAGGGTTTTTATCCAGAAATCCTCCTCCGGAACCATAATACTTTAGATTTATCTCGCCATAGCCGGCAACACCTCTATAGCGGATTCTGTCTTTATTCCAGAATCCGGCATAACCACCACCGGCAAACCAGGTTTTATTAGCCGTTAAACCACCGGCAAGAGCGGCAACATCGGGCATTTTAAAGCCTTTACGACTGGTATCTTTTTTAGGGATAAAATACAAACCTGCCAAAGCAGCACCATAGCCTACAGCAGGTTCGGTAATAGGAGAAACAATGGGCAACACCCCGTGAAGATTGTTTAAATAATAACTGATATCAATGGCATTATCGAGTGTATCACGGATGGCACTCTGCTTTTTCTGTGCCAGACCCTCTATTGAAAAAAACAAAGATAGGATGACAAAGATTACTATTATTTGGATGTTTTTCTTTTTCAACCTTTTCATTAAATAATAGTTCAACTATACGTTATGAGTATCCGTTATTTACATTTCTGCCCCAATATAAAGAATCAACACCAAAGCTACAAAATACCGGGCCGACGCCTTTGGACTTCACTCAGACAAATATAATTAAAGATTACTTAACAGTATAGCCTTTAGCTTCCATACATGCCGAGAAAGCCTTTTTAAAATTATCCATCATTTCTTTTTCAGCCTCAGCAGCTATCTGATCGTGAGCCACTTGTTCATTATGATCACATACTACTTTGACTCTTCGTCCTCTTAATCCACCCAGCACAGCACCTATAGCTGCCCCTTTACCGGCATCACCGGCAATAGCACCAATAGCTGCTCCGGCAGCAGCACCACCGGCAGCACCCACCACAGCAGTCCCATCCGCCGATTTATCGACTTGTTCGGCCTGTACCTGAGGTGGATTTATGGGATTGATTCCTGTTTCTTTCATCGCCCATTTATAACAGAACATCTCATCCGCGTTCTGAGTATTTTTATCCTGACCTTGGGCCGGAAACACATATAAATTTAATCCCTTGGCAATACTTGGAGGAGGAGGAGGAATTGCTTTACCTTGAGCATAAAGCTGCGAACAAGAAAGCAAAACTATTGATACTAATAATACATGAATTCGTTTCATTTCTTTCGCCTTTAAAGATTAATAAGTGCTAGGATTAATAAATATAAATCCTAACTGTTCAAATACATCAGCTTCGTTATAGAAAGAGTAACTCTTAACTATTTTATCGTTTTTAACCTGATAGACAGTGTTCGTCCAAATAGTAACATCTCTTTGATCTTCTTTATAAATAATATGTAATTTCCCCCAATTAGAAACCCAATCACCAGTATTGGGACCATCTTTAATGATAAATGCGGCATTTATTGAACTTATGTAATTAACACTCTCGTATAAGTTATCGGAATTATACCTCCAATTATACATCACATGATCTTTACTGATGGAATCGTTGAAAGAAGGGCCATAGCCATAATAATCATCGGACAATAGGGACAACATAGTCACATAATCCAGATGCTCAACAGCACTGACGTATTTTTCAATTAGGGCAACATTTTTCTCTGCCTGAGTCTGTTGGGGTTTTGTTGAACAACTAAACAACAAAGGCATTAGTAATAGTATTATAATAATATGCTTTTTCATTCTTTTATATTAACTTTTTTGTTTGATTTATAGTATGTTTGGTTTGTTTGTTTTATTTAAATATTTTCATTTTTCTTATCTATCGCTCCCTGGTCAATCTCGTTTTCAAGTACATCATCTACCAATATGGCCTGGAATACTTTATAACTCAGTGCTAAAACTACAGCACCCACAAATAAACCAATGATACCACTCATGATCATGCCTCCAATGGCACCCAATAAAATAGCTAACATTGGCACATCAACACCTCTTCCCAAAAGTAAAGGCTTTAAGAAGGCATCGCTGGCACTTACAATAACACTCCAAACTAAGAAAAGTACGGCAGGAGTTGTATTGGCATAAGAAAAAACATAAACAACTAATGGTCCTAATACCAATAGCGGTGGCAGTTGTAAAATAGCTAAGAATAAAATGATTAAAGCCCATAAGCCTGCGGCGGGTATTCCTATGGCCCATATACCTATGCCTGCCATTAAAGATTGGATAATAGCGACACCCAACACACCCTGTACAACACTGCGTATGATGGAAACAGATAAATGTACAAAACCATCGCTTTTTTCACCTATCAATGTATTAAATATTGAACGTGCTGCCTTAGCCGATGCATCGGCTTGAGGTAATAATGCCCCGGCTATAATAATTGAAATGACAAAAAGCAGAATTGTTGTACTAAAGCCTGTAGCAAACGAAAGAAGTTTAGGCGCAAATGAGATTAAAGCAGCACTAAATTTCACAATTAATCCTTCGATACTTTGCGAAGCTAAAAGCCAGATTTCATAGGTTTTTTCTCCAAGTACAGGCCAATCGGCAACATTTTCAGGAGGTTTAGGAATCTTTAATGAGCCGTCTTGCATTTGAGACGCCAGATTCTGAACACCACTAATAGTAGAATCAACAAAAACCACAGTTGGCGCAATTAATAAGGCCAAAGCAATAACAGTAATCAGCCCCGCAGCCAACTTCTCCCTGTTTCCCAATAGCTTAGAAAACTTCTTAAATATTGGATAGATAGCTACCGCAATGATAATTCCCCATAATACCGGGAGTATAAAAGGTTTTATGATCCCAAAAGACCAAACCATAAGTAAAGCGATAAAGCCAATCCTAAGAGCCGTATTAATGGATCTGTTATAGTGTTCTTCGTTGTTTTTTTGCATCTCTATCTTGTTTTAATTAAAATCCAAATCTATATTGAAGACCCGACATAAAGAATTTTTGTCCGGACCTATAGCCTACTTCACCTCTAAACATAAAGTTTTTAGATATCTCGTAGTTAAAGCCTATTTGTGTACTCCAGTTATTAGTGATCTCTTTTCTAATAGAATAATTAATAGCATTAGAACTCTCTATTCGGGTTTTGGCATCTTCTAAGTCGGTTCTTCTGGCATTCAGCTCTTCTAATTTCTCATCTCTTCCAGGAGTTATTTCTGGTAATTCTTCCCAAAAATCAATACGTTCCTGATTGATCGCTAAAAAACCTTCGATAGCCTTACCCATAGCAGCATCCAGTTCCGGAACACCTAAGGAACCGGTATTATTCTCTCTATCAACAAAATTCCGATACATAGCACCAAAATATACTGATAATTTCATATCATTTTTAAAGATAATTCTACGTCCAAGTCGGGCAGAGCCTACAAAGAACTTTACTGTTTCTTCTAATAAATCGGAGGTTGACCAAGTGAAATTTCCATCTACACTAATAAAATAATCATCCCATCCGTAAACCATCGTACTACCAACACCAAAAGTATTGGACGTAAAGGATACCGGATCCACTTCTATGGGTCTTTCCAGAGTTCTTATCTCCATCAAGTTTCCATTTGGTCCTAAGTCACGTTCTACCACCTGAGGTTGAAAGGCTACTTCTGTAGAGCCTTTACTCTTGGAATACATACCGTAAATATTAAAAAACGGAAGCACCCAGGCATCGGCTCTCACATTAACGCCTTGTGCTGTAGCTATAGTCTTCGTAAAATTCAATGTTTCAGGATTAATAATATGATCCAAATTATCACCATCATAAAAGTTCATACTAAACTCTGTTAGCTCTAAATTCATCTGGTTAAACACATAGTTTACATTTATTCCAAAAGGCAATTGAAAATCAATATTCCTGTCAGTTAATTTTTGTCCCCAAATAGGTAAAATATAAGGATAATGTTTTTCAACTGAAGTAGTATCTCTCCTAGGATACTGTATCCCACTTTGGGCATAATTTGCCATTGTATAGGCCATTATTAAAATAATAAGTAGTGTTTTTTTCATCTGCTTAAATTTTCTTATGAAATCAATAAAACAAAAGAGATATATCAGTTGTCCCTGATACATCAATACCATCTTTTAAAAACCAATCTTTACTGATTTTTTTATTCATTTCTTAATAACAATACGTTTTGAAAGATTTTTTCTCAATCTGCAAATATAAATAATTCTCTAGTATTATATTCTTTATAGCCCGAAATAGTTTACAAGCTCTAATCATCACAAGCTTAGCTATTAACAAAATGAACATTATTATCATTTTAAATTAGCCTGTTTAATTCAGCAATTCAAAATCATTTAGCTGCCATGTTTTATCAAACCAAGGCTGTAGTGGTCCATACACTCGGAATAATACAAACCATGCTTTTCCCGGTACGGTTTGAATCCAGTTAGCTTCTTTTCCTTCCGGTGCCTGAGGGCCAAAATATAAATCCACACTTCCGTCTTTATTATAAACCAGTTGATCATTACTGTTATTCTTCTTAGGATATTTCTGATCTGTTTGAAGCATAGAGCGTGTTTGAGGGTCGTAAACAACGATAGACCAAAAGTCTTTTGCAGGAATATCAGCATCTAAATGCAGCTTATAGTTTTTATTGCCATAGAGAATTTCGGCATGGCTATCTCTGGTTCCAAAGGCATAATTAGATCCTACACCAGGAATTTCCAGAGCCATAGCAGGTGTATTTACAGTAGCTGTATAAAAAAACAGGGTACGTGCATCCAGGTTTCTTCCTCTATGTCCATCCAAATCTAACCAACGGTAATCTTTTCCTACAAAGCCAGTATACCATTGTTTCCCCTGATAAAGGTATGCGTTTTTATCGCGAGGCGATAAGCCGGTAGCCCGGGCTGTGGCATTACCAACTGCTACAGCATCCTTTAGTATCTTTTTCATTCGGGCATCAGGATTAAATGCTTCGCCTTTAATGATTCCGATAGATGCAGCCTGTCCTCTCAATTCAGGATCAATAAAGCTGATAGGCTCCTTATTTATTACGGTAGCCAATTCGGTATAAAAATCGTAGTTGTTGGCATGAATGGTATTAAATTCTTTTCCCGAGCCGCTAATAAATACCATCTCTTTAGGATTGTCAGCCTCTTTTAATGGATAAATCTTCAAACCTTCGGTCCACATCTTAGCTGCCACATCAGGCTTACCATCTACCAAAAAACCACGCAAAATTAACCAGTTGGTATAACTACGTGATTGGGCAATCCATACATCATGCATTTTACCACCAACCTTTGCTTTGGTGGTATGGTTGTCCTTAAAAGAGTTTGGTGTGATTTTTAAATCACCCTTATAATCAGGAGGCAGAATAATATACATACCTCCTTTTTTACGGTCGGGACCCGGTGCGCCCATATCTACCACAAAACGGAAGAAAGCATCGTTCACAGTTCCTGGTCCCGCTCCCGGTGGCACTTCCACAACCATAGCTCCATCCTTCTCCAAATCGAAGAAAGCGGAAGCATAAACCGTACTGGCATTACCGGTTAAAAATAATGAGGTAGCATCCATCATATTATCCATCACCATCACTTTATTATAATCATCAACACCCAATTGAGCCATACCCAAACGAAGCCCTTCGATAGAGGTTGCTGGAATAAAATTCATAAACACATCAACACCACGAATAAAATCGATATTGTCGTAAACTTTTGTTAAGGTCTCTTTTGTAGGCATTCCATCATAAAACTCCAAATCACCAATTCGTGTTTCCACACGATCCGGAGTCATAATTTTATCAGGAATATCTGTTTTATATAATGCTTTGGCCTCTTTTGTTTCCTGTGCTATTGAGCTATTGGCTACAAAAAAGATAAACGCAAGCGCAATCAGCAGTCTTTTTGTAAATTTTAATTTCATAATTCATTTTTTTAATTATATCATTCTTTCTATTTTATTTATTCTCAGTTTTTTATCTGATAAAGCATTCTCCAGTATAAGCGGCAATCTTTGTTTAGTCCAAACCGGAAAGTTTAAGGGTTCAGTAGCAAAGAAATATCTCTTAATCTTTATTAACAAATCATAAAGGCAGTTCCATCACTAATGACCTGAACAACAGATATATTTACACAAAACACAAGCATTAACAGAATGAGCAAATTTACATCATTATAATCGATCCCATTTGTTAAAAATTTGTTCATTTTTCAAAATGGCTACAAAACACCGGAATAAAAAAAACCGCACTCTTAAAGCACGGTTTATTATGTCGAACTAGTCAGAATAACTATTTATTCTATGTATCTATAGTTTTTAGCTGATAGAGTTTACGACCACCATAGGCTGCACCCAAACCCAACAGCATAAAAAGCCCACCTCCTATGGGAGCTTTACCGCCTAGTTTGTTACCCTGATTACCTCCACCATCGCTACCCGTGGGAGGGAGGGATGGCTGTGCCGAAACAGAATAACTTCCCGCTATCAGCAATATTACAGCAATAACTTTTACTATATTTTTTATGATTCTATTCATTTTTTGTTACTCCTTAATTAATAAATACTTTTTGAGTTTTTACAGAACCTTCTTTAATAACTTTAACAAGCAGAAATCCTGTAGTTAGTTTTACATTAACCTTTGCCAATGCACCACGACTTATGGGTTGTTCGAGTAGTTTGCGCCCCTCCAGATCATAAACAAAAACCATTCCGTTTTGTGACGCAGCATGATTGTTAGAACGAATAAAGATTTCCTTACCATAGGAATAAATCTGAATATTATCATTGACTACCTCCCCTTCTTCAACAGCATTCTGCGAATAGGTGAAATGGACATTGAAACGATTAGGGACATCACTGTCGGCAGCAGTAAAAGTATAAACCGGATTTTCGTTCATATTCTGAGTAGTCCCGGTTTTGAGATCTTCCAGAGTGATTTTGGTATTTAGCAATTGATCTAAATCAGACAATGTTAAACTATAGTCACCATCAATGAGCTGTACCAGATATAATGGAACAATCCGGTTTTCACCTTCTTCCAAAGGATCGCAAGCATTGATAATAAGTTTTCTTTCTTGTTCTTTGGTATATATCTCAGGTCTGTCGGTAGAAGAAAAAAGTACCGAAGCATCTTTGGCATATTCTATCCCCCCATTTTCATCATCAGGGAAACCAATAAAGGTGGTTCTTTGTATATCTGTCCCTTTCAAATCGAAACGAACAAACATACCTGGCTCTTCATCATCAGTGGATTTGTATAAAGCGTTATTCGACTCAAGCCTCGAATCGGCCGGTATAGTTAAACTTGTACTTGCGGAGGTGGATTCTACGAAAAAGCCCTGACCCATAGGAATAATCCCATCAAAAGTTGCAGTAGTACCGCCCCCGTTAATCAAATAGGCACCATTTCCATTGTCTGCCGATTCATCCCAGATATATACAACTCCCGATGTATTCGTTTTACCTGTCCATGTGCCATTATTCCAGTCGAGAGGAGCTGTAAACGGGTTTCCTAAGAGGTTGAAGCCAGAATATGACCCCGATCCTGTTTTGGTAATTGTTTTGGTAACATCACTTATTGACAAAGTCCCCGTAAACGTGATAGTGGTAGCATTTGTAGGCCAACAGGTATATCCCTTTCCCCTTTCCAGAACAGTACTCAGCTCGGTAATATAGCTCCAACCGTTATTGGCACTTACCGTTTCATCGTGGCTCGACAACCAGGTATCGTTATTTTCATCGTAATACTCCAAAGCAGTAGCGCCATCAAAAAATGGGGTGATTAAATGGTTGCCACCGCCGGGGATGTAAAATTCTATGGTTGCAGCTGGATTACTTGTATTACTGGTGTATATTAAGGATGCTGATTCAATAGCATCTGTCAATATATTAAGGGTAAAAGAATTGGCTACACCAGTAATATCGGTCGCAACAAGAACCCCTCCAGGATTTACGGTTACAGTATTTTCAGGATAATTAATTTGCAAAGTATAATCTACTTTCAGCTTCCCTCCTGACTGAATTAGTATGGTTCCTATACCACTAAGATACGTAGAATTCTGATAATTAGTACCAACTAAAAGGTATCCGCCATTTTCAATAATTACTGCACCATAGCTTGTAACACCCTGAAGAACATGTAATGACATATTTACAGTTAATGATGAGTTAGGATTCATAGTTAGGGTTTGTACCGAAGCATCCATATCAAGAATACATTCCATATTGTCTCCGATTTTTGGATATGAATTTGGCCCGGGAACCGCATTTGAATCCCAATTAGCATGATTGGACCATAAATGGTCTCCACCTGCATTATTAAATGTTGGTTGTCCAAAAGCAGACACGCTAAACATCAGCACAAGCATCAGATAAATCGTTTTCATTTTCATAGTTTAAGAGTCTTTAGAATTTAAAGTAGTTTATTGAGTAGGTCTCCCAGAAGCAGATGCATTTCGGAATTAACAAAACACCAACTGATGCAATAACGATCTAATCACTACGCAAGCAAAAAAACCGGAAGATTTATCAGTTATAGCAGTATCACGTAACCGAATCCCAAAGAGATATAAGACTGGCCATCGATATGATCGGCTTCAAAAGCATTATAATATTTTGCTGAAAATTTAAGTG
>Ga0256827_10003025_pt1 | contig 10724 bp, 6 predicted proteins | sample CV84metaG_FD_185977 | JGI IMG/M metagenome (GOLD analysis project Ga0256827, IMG submission 185977) | Hydrothermal vent microbial communities from East Pacific Rise, Pacific Ocean - CV84 | ecosystem: Environmental > Aquatic > Marine > Hydrothermal vents | place: Pacific Ocean: East Pacific Rise...
TGGAGGCACGGGGTAAATGACTGCATGGTCTAAATACATACCATTTTCATCTATGACAGCTAATTTACACCCTGTACGGTAGGCTGGGTCTGCACCCAAGAGTACTTTCCCCGTGATGGGAGGACTCATAAAAAGTTGCGTCATATTCTTACCAAAGACACCTATGGCTGCTGTGTCTGCCTTTTCTTTAAGTAGTGCAAACACTTCACGTTCTATGGAGGGGTAGAGCAAACGTTTGAAGCCATCTTTGTAGGCATCTAAGAGTAAAGACTTTGAGCTTCCCATGTAGTCACGGATCTTATAGCGTTTAAGGGTATCTAAGTAACGGTCTGTATCTATGGTAAGTTTTACACTCAGTTCTTTTTCTTTCTCTCCACGCTTGATGGCAAGGTAACGGTGTGAAGGGATGTAGGCTACCTTTTCTGAGTGAGCCTTGTAGTTCTTAAAGCTACCATTTTCTACAAACTTCTTCGTACCTTTTACTTCTATGTTCCCATGACGTTGTACCATCTCACGTAAAACTTCACGCTCTTTGGCTTGCTCTGCATACCGTTCTGCAATGATGTCTTGTGCCCCTTTTATAGCATGGGCTACATCTTTCACTTCACCTCGTACAAAGTCCTTTGCTTTACGGGTAAACTCTTCTTTACTGAGCTTGGCAGACTGAAGTACATTTGCTAAAGGCTCTAACCCTTGTTTGATGGCAGTGAGAGCTCTGGTATTCTTCTTCTCTTTGTAAGGACGGTAGATGTCTTCTAAGGCTGTCATGGTCTCTGCTTCTTCTACCTGAGTCTGCAACTTAGCATCTAGCTGTTCACGCTCTTTTAAGATATGAAGTATTTCCTCTTTACGCTCTAGTAAACGCTTAGCACCAAGGTACACATCATGAAATAAACGCAACTGTTCATCATCTGCCCCACCAGTAAGCTCTTTACGGTAACGCGCGATGAAAGGAATGGTATCCCCCTTATCTAGTAAGGTTAAAATATTTTTGATTTGGTTTTGGTTAAGGGTCGTTTTTTTGGCTAGTAGTGCCGTGAGGTTTTGCATCAATCACTCCTGGTTTTCAAGGAGTGATTATAGCAGATTTATAATATTGGGCATTGTATCCTGTTTATTTTTCACAAATGATACCATAGAAGCATCATTTGTCCTACTACTCTTCGGCTCTCTCCACCACGAAGTCATCTAAGATCTCACCTTCTCTCCAGTTAGATTTAAATATCACTTTTGTACCGTCAGGGCTTGGTGTGAGGTGTGAACTTTGATCATAATACCCATATCCGGGGTTATTTTTTGCCATGAATCTTGCCTTGGCAAAACGGTTCACAACACGATTGCCTTGACTGTCTACCCCATCACTACCCAGCATGATCGAGAAGATATCTCTTTCATCCGGATTCTTTATTGAATTGTATGTAATGTATGCCCATCCGGGTCTTTGGTAGTTTTGACAGGAAATATGTCCACCTCCATGATTTTTGGCGATCAGATCTCTCTGCTTGGTTTCTATGTTGTACTCCCATATACCCCTCGTTGGGTCATCATAGGCATTGTCTGCAGCGATACCGGCGGTCTCAAACTGCACATAGTACTCTGTGTCACCATCTTGAGAAAGGCAGACATCGCCATGCCCACCTTTGTATGCCAGTGTCTCTATGAAATTGAGATCGAGGTCATACTTCTCTATCTTTTTCGTCCATCTGCCATCGGTGCCGTCTTTATCATCATAGTGATTGATAAGCACATAGCGTCCCAAAGGTGAGACTGTAGCCCCATTCAATTTATTTTTAACTACCTTTTTGCTTATCAACAATGGTTGTGTATTATGTGTGCCATCAAGATCTTTGACCACCGTTGTATTTGACTCAAAACGATACAGAATAAGCGTTGCCAAGCGATCATCACGCCCTTTTCGATGTGCAGTCAAGAGCAAGTATCTGTCTTGGTAATCCATCTCGCCCTCTGCCTCACCTATAGTCACCCTGTCATAGGTATCAGATAGAGCATAAAGTATCTTGTGTCGGTGGCTACGCAAATGCTCTTCAACAATAAAAAAATTTCCCTTATCCTCATTGATACCATAGCGGATATCTTTATTACGATGAGAAAGTCTTTTTTTATGAGAAGAGGATCCAGGATATGTTAGTATCGGGTCGTAACTACTGCTATCAACCACTATTCTATTTTCTTGCAGTAACATAAGCGATTGATCGGCATTCCAAACAGGATCTTTAGGATAGTGGTGGACAGGACTTTTACTATCATCCCCTGTAGCATTGGTCACACGTGTGATCTTGGTCGTATAAAGACCGCTTTCGTGAATACTTTTTCTATAATCTGGTCTACTCAAAGTATCATCCAGCTCATAACCCAAAGCTACTAGGTCTCCATCAACCAATGTGGTATCTGGAGGATAGCTCTTTTTCACACCTAAAAGTGTATCGGTGAGTGTTTTATAGAGTGGTTTTGTTTTGGGTACCATATCTTCTACAAAATACCACCAGAAATATCCACCGACAAATCTGTCATGAGTGATCCCTTGTGTAGGATGGTAGTATCTGCTCAGGTAGCCTGCTTTGTTACCTGTGGTCGCTCCCACTTCACCCATACCGAGTTTTGCATGGGGGAAAAGTCTGCCCATATCATCGAATAGCGTATTCCACTCTTCTGCCGTAGGACTATGCCCGTCACAGTCCTCTTCGTAGTAACTCACGAAAAGGTAGTCGATCCCCTCACGCATCTCCGTAGGAAGCCTCTGTGCTGCCCAGTCTCTCATCTTCTCTGTTTCAAGTTTATAGCAGCCATCATTCTCTGCATAGTCATTATACGAGAGGGTCAATGCAGTCTGATAGCCTCTTTTCTTGGCTTCAGTGTAGGCTGCTATGGTTTTTTCTGCTACTGTATCTGGAGTTTCACTCTCATGGTCATAGGTCCATTCACCATTGACCTCATTGCCTATCTCCCAGATGGCTACCTTGTCTCCAAAGGCATCAAAGTAGGCATTGATCCGCTCTTTATAGGCTTCAAGGTCATAGGCTTTGATATATTCGGAGTCACATAACTCACCCATAATATCTGCATGGGGTGCAAGCTTCTCTATGGCATCGGTATAGGTACTCGCCGCTACTTTGTCAAAAACCAGCCTTACGGTCATCCTTTTGGGGAGTGACTTGAGTGCCTCTACCGTCTCATCCAAATGTTTTAAGGTATCAATGGTCACCCCGTAGATGTTCTTTTGGTTACTGGAGACAGGAGTTTCTACCGGAGAGGTCGTTTCTTGTGAACTATTTTCATCTTCTAGAGGAGATATAGTTATTAGACTATCGTTTGTGTCAACACTGTAACTGCTCCCTCCGCTGCAAGCGGTAAGTAGTATAATCAGAATATAGAGAAGATAGTGATGATAATAAAATTTGATATGATGAACCATAAAGGACTCCTTTAGAGATAGATGGCTTTGCGTTCTATCTTACGATAGATTTGGCACGCTTGTAATACACCAATTCTACATCTAAAATATTACTTGAGCATTAGCTCATATCCTAAAAAACATTCCTTTTAATTAGGTTGTATCTCCGGTTCTCCACAGTTATCTATCGTACTATTGCTTTTTTCATCTGCACCTTTATGATACTTATTTGCATAGTGGCAGTCATAAGTATATTGATCTATTGGCAATACTTTTTGATAGACATTTGCATAAGGATCCTCTTTTCCTTCACCCTCAAGTGCTATTGTATGATGTGTATCACGCTGTTCTTTAAAACTATATTCCATCAGTGCATCAAGCGGTTTTAAGAGCCCCTGCATGGTATTAAGGTTCTGACGTGCAGGATAACCATGAGAAGCATCATGCTCTCCTCTTAATACAATATAGTTTTTATCAATTCCCTCTCCCGTAAGTAATCGATACTCTATGATAGGTATCCTTGGATCTGTTTCATTCCCACCTTGCTCTCCATCCGGACCGAACTGTACAAACAAAATATTGGTATTTTGAAGATCATTCATATTGCTTTTATCCATGAACTGTGCAAAATAAGGATCCATAGCACACACAAAACGCCCCTCCTCTCCATAATGCTTGTCGATCATATGTTCCAATATCTTAAAAGTGAATCCTCCCCCGGAAGAGTGCCCCAGTACACCTATTTTTGTTGTATCTAATTTGGCTGAGAACTCTGTCACTATCTTATCAAACTTCTGAAGCTGTGCAGTGTAACTTTCACTATCTGGTACATAGACTACACTGTATCCATGATTTGCTATAAAACGCAGTAAGGTCTTATAGCTATTATGGTTAGTGTTATGCCATCCCGTAGCAAAGAAAATGACCGGAGTTGGTTTCTCCTCCCATGTTGTGGGATGATAAACAACACAGAGTGCATCTTTTGAATAGTGACTGACTGCTACTGTAATATCATTATCTGTTTGACCATAGTGATATGTACTAGGCTCTTCCGGTGTTTCAGTAAGAGATTTGTCTCCTGTACCACCACAAGCTGTAATAAGGAAGAGTAAAAAAAGAGCAAGTGAAAATTTGATATATCTACACATCGGTTATCCTTTTACTTTATGAGTTTTAAAACCAAATACCCTTGGTTACCATGACCAACAGTCACGGTTACCTTATTGTTCACCACATTAAAGGTACCTCTATCACCAAGATGGTCTTTCACTGCTGTAGGAGCAATATCTTCAAAACTAAGGGTCACACTTTCATCACTGTCACTATGGTTAGAGAGTATCACATAGGATTCACCTTTATACTCTCTTGTCCCTAAGTTCACATATTCACTGCCTTCAAAATGTGCTTTCCATTCTGTCCAGTGTGGCTCTCTAATGATGGCTGCCATGCTGTCCACTTCTGCAAAAACTTTTTTAATATCTGTTGCCCATGCATACGCTTGGAATGGCTTAGGCTTATTGACGTTGCTTCCATCCCCCTCTCCGTCACTCCAGACAGAAACAACCTTACCACCCTGAATGATCCCGAACCACAATGAGGGGATGAACTTGTCATCTAAATAGACTTGAAGCTGAATGACATTGGAAGGCACATCATGTCCTTGTGTGACATCCATCACACCGATGGTCGGCTTGGGTGCACCTGCATGCGGAGAACCTGTACCACCCATACCGACATACGCACCGGTCATATCCATAAGCTTTTTACTGTAGAGTCGGGAGATACCGAATGTACCATTGAGATAAAAAATAGGTCTGGCACGATGACCGTTTGCATCTTTGTCATTGGCATCAATGAACTTTGCCCATTTCTCTTTGAAGGTATACTCTTGTACTTTTTCATTTTCATTATCCAGATAGTGAAAAAGTTGGGCATAGGGTTTCCCCTGTGCATTGATATAATCGATCTTCTCTTTAAAACGTTTGGCTTCTCCTGAAACAATAGAACTGTACTCACCTTCTGTTCCATCAGGCTGAGTATTACTGCTGGCACCCATACCGACAAAATATTCCAACCCTGCAGCAAATGCTTTTTCTATCTGATCAACATTATACATACCGATCACACCGTTAAAACCATGCTCTGTATAGGCTCGTAGTTGATTCTTAAAGTGCTCTTCATCACTTGGGCTTCCTCTGGAGATAAGCTTCGGGATGATGGGCATCCATTTTTCCTCTTTTTTAACATACATATTACCAAGCTTATCTACACGGATAAAATCACTCTTAAAAGTTTTCTTATCTGTATTTACAGGCTCTCTTGGAGTGATCTCTTCTTTCATCTCAACCACTTTAAAGTCATCAAAGAATACACGGGAGGATCGGTCAAGATTACTGCCATCCTCTTTTACTTTAGTAGGTTTGTAGATATCTACACCATACACTTGTCTAGTGATAGCATAATCCGTACTGAATGCCCGTGTAGAGGTAAATGCTCCCCACAAAGCATTACCGTCAGCCACAGGAATGAACGGCATCAATATCTCCTGCCACTCATCTGCTTTAGAGACATTCCATGAAACTTCACTCCAGCCTGTCACAGAACGTGGCCAAAGTGAGATCGTTACATTCTGTCCATGAGGAACATTGGTCATCTTGACATATCCACTGAGCAGATACTTTTTACCTTTTTTTACAGGAAAGGTTTGTGAAGACAAAGCATTTCCCTTACCCCAATGATGCGCCAGCAGTTCTACAGACCCGCTGCCATCTGCAGTATGTGAATCATTTTCAATATAACGGTGTTTATCTGCGGTCTCATATTTTACAAGCGTATTGAAATTGGGGTTGGTATCTTTTGCCAAATTGGGCAAACCACTGTCAACGGTTCTGGCAACAGCTACAGCTTCAGCACCCAATGTACAATAGTTAATATTATATTTATCTAATTCACTATGGGCATTATAAGCGACTCCTGCACAATCTTCAGAATATTGGTCTTCCGGTTTAAGGATATTTTTGATCTGATTAAAAGTTGCTTTATTCACTTCTGGAATAGATGCATATCCGGATGATGCTTGAGTAAAAACATCATCACACAGTGCACCGACAATATGGATCAAGTCCGTTTTTCCCAATACACTTTCAAAACTTCCTGTAACATAACCGTGACTGTTTTGCGGAAGGGTCAGGAACTTTCGTTCTGTTTTAGACGCAAGATTCCAAATACTGAGATGCACACGAGGGTCAGTACCAGTACCTACCAGACCATTCATTTGTAAAAAAGCTACATCCCCTTGGAGTTCCCCAAGATCAGATCGGTTCATATCAAAAGCAAACCATCCATCGATAGAAAGTACCAAGCTTGCATCACTTCCATATCCTCCATGTAGAGGATCTTGAAAATACTTCATCATATAAAAAGCCTGCCCGCCTCCCTGAGAGTGTCCCATGACAGCTAGTTTTTTCACACTGAGTCCATGTGCATCTTTGGCTACATTCAGTGCCTTTTCAAAAATATGAGCATAATTCCTGATATCATACCCTTCCCCTGTCTCACCACCGATCACAAAGTAGCCATGAGAAGCTAAGTATTGCATGATACCTCTATAGTGATCGATCTTTGGTCCGGAACCACCTCCCTCTAAGAAAAGTACCACCGGCATATCTTCACTGATCACATCTTCTTGTGTATCAGGGTCTTGAGGATAGTAGACGACATAATCATCCTCCGTTGCCAAGCCCTCATCAGGATAACGTTTTGGACTGTACGGCCCTTTTTTTGTGTAATCTTTTGAGGGATGACCCACTACCCAACCTTCGGGTACATCACACGGGGTTGGGAAATCCTCTTCTTCACCTGTTGCAGGATTGTAAGCATGGGTTATGACTTGAATACAAACAGCTGCATTAACATGTACTGTTCTTATCACTTCTCCAGCACTGTTATTTGCATCATCTTGTACATTATATGTTACCGTATATGTTCCGGCTACAGTAATATTCACTGAATTGACCGTAATGATATTGGCACTGATATCTCCATCTACATTATCATTCGCTGTCGCACCTGCATCAGTGTAGGCTTCACCTACAGTAAGGTTTACTTCTGTTTCTCCCTGTAGTGTTATAACCGGTTTGATCGTATCAACTAAGCTTGGATTTCCTACTACCCAACCTTCAGGTACATCACAGGGAGTTGGGAAATCCTTTTCTTCACCTGTTACAGGATTGTAAGCATGGGTAATGACTTGAATACAAACAAGACCCAGATCATCAAAAAGAGCTTGTATCTCCTCTTTTGTATCGACATCATCATGATCAAGATCTTTTACTGCTGCATTGATCTGAGCAAGGTTATCATCTGTTACACCGACTACACCTGCTTTGATATAATCTTCTACTGAGGGTGAGCCTTCACCGCTTTGAGCATAATTTGCAACGGTTTGTATGGCTTTTTGTTGTTCTGAAGGAGCTTGAGACGTATCTCCTCCACAAGCTATTAGTAAAGGCATCATGATTGATGCAAAAAATATTTTAAGTAGATGATTCATTTGTATATCCTTTATTTATTTTTTACTTTATTTAGAGACTATCTGACTCTTTCCCAAAATAAAGAGACTAAAAACTTTTTCAAACTCTTTATGATCATATTTTTTATGAAGATCAAAATTTTTGGCACCATGAAAAAATTGTGCATGTATAACATCTTCTGTATCCAGTGCATAAAGATGTGCTATATATTTATGTGTATGTGGATAAGCTGGATCTCCATACGCATTCACTCCATTTGAATTGCTTCCAATTTTTGATCCATCTGGTGTAGTACCTGCTACAATAGTGTGGGTATTTTTATCGATATTTATCACTGACCAATGTACCCAGTCTAAGTTAGCATCTTTTGCACTGGCATCATCAATAATCAAGACAAAACTTTTTGTCCCTTTTGGAATATTTTGCCATGAAAAGGCAGGTGAACCATGCTCCGGTATGAAGTTAGAAGAGTTTAATGTAAATGACTGAGATGTTCCTTCTAACTGTTTACAAAGCTTACTTCCTTGCGTCTCACAAGCAAGATCACGTATCCATGAAGCAACTATTTTGGCACCTTTTGCTTCATAATGTGTATTTTCCTCATGGTGATTCCATCTATTATTACAGTCAGTAAACATTTCATACCACTGTGCAGCAGTATATTTACTATATTCATCATAACTTTTTTTATTGAGGTCTAAAACCTGTAAATCATTATCTGCAGCTATCTCTTTCATCCATTTAGGAAAATTTCCTCTTTCATGCGAAAGTGTTCCATCATTTTTTCTAATTCTTTTTGCGATCTCAGTGATGAGTATCGGTGTAAAATGTAGCTCTTTAGCTTTATTGATATAGTTTTGAATATTTTCTTTGAAGCTTGTTTCATTTGTAGTACTTGGCTCATTTGCCCCATACTGAATAAGCAAAATTCCCTTACCAAGCATTTGCATCTTCTCTACAACTTTTTCCCAATAATGGTCTCTGTTTGGACCATACAGTGTCTGTACATCTGCCTTTTTACCTTCAGGAGGTTCTGGGAAATCTGTAGAACTTGATCCTGGTCTTGCGTAATTATATATCATCTCTGGGTCTTTAGCATAGGTATAGAACCGTTCTCCCCATCCTTCAAGCCTACAGTCACTTCCATCAGGATGGACTGCACCATTGAGTTCACTACCGATATAAACTGTAGAAGGACCAATAATGACTATAGGAAGTTTTTTTTGACTCCTATTACTATTGGTTTCAGATGAATTCCCTCCACCACAAGCAGTTATCAAAAGTATTAGCGTTGAAATAAAAAATATTTTATATAGATGATTCATTGATATATCCTTTTCTGTTTATTGATTCAATCATTTTTTTCGGGGAGAACATGACTCTCATCATCATACGCCTGAATGATCATTGTAAATGGTTTTAACTCCATATTGCTTTCGCTGATCAAATCTAGCAACTCTTCAACCCTCGGGATAGAATCTCTCCATGTAGTATCAGCATTCAATACCTCTTTGCGATGTTCATTAAACTCCCGTAACCAGGCAAGTTCATCATAACCATCCTTAGGAGATCTATTATTCGCAGTTTTTTTAATTAATGCATCAAGCCCATTTTTGCCATGTTGTATATTCGTATCATACAAACTTAAAAGACTTATAGGATATTTTAAACCCAATTTATCTACTCTCTCTAAAGCCGGATTATAATAAAGTTCATCAACTACTTCATCTTGCACTTTTATAAAACTATTATCTTTGCAACTCTCCTTCCAGGCTTCTATTAAGCCTTGAAGATTTTTAGTTGAAGCACTTCCTTCTTTGTCTCCATCTTCATAACGTAGTTTTTCCAATCTCTTAAGTTCTTCTATATAGTCTTGGAGTCTATTATCGGGGTTTATCTTTGTATATTTTTCAATAACAAACAACATATCTCCTGTGGCTGAAGTAAAACCTGCTCTTCCTGCTGTGATACCTCTGCCATCACCAATATCTTCTGCATAATCATACTCAATTGTAGTTGTTCCGTTTTCAAAAATACTAATAAATTGATCTGCGATCAAACGTTGTTCTTTTGTGAAACCAAGGGATGGATTATCAACATTTTCATTTTCTGTTGTTATATTTTCATTCTTTTCACAAGCTATGAAAGAAAAAAATGCTAAAAGGGTAAAAACTAGTTTTATGCTTTTATACATAATAATAAATCCTTTCAAAAGTGATATATTTATTATTTATACTATAGGGAATCTATTACTTGAATGTTACCACAAACCTATTTCTTATCAATATTCTCTACTGCTTTATCGATCTCTGTGAGGAAATTCTCTATTTTATGACCAAGCTCCTCTATAAAACTCTTGGTTTTTTCCAGATCGATATTGATATGTTCATTATCTACCTGTATACCTACTTCTTCACCAAGATCTACTTTCCCTTCAGAAAGGTCTTTTTTTAATGTCTCTGCTTTTTCTTGAAAGAGCCCTTGCAGTGCACTAAAAAAATCTTTGGTTTTGGTAAGGTCAATATTGATCTTTTCTTTACTGATATCCACACCTATTTTCTGAAAGAGATCATTGTTGTTTTCTGTCATAACAGTTCCTTTTTTGCCTATTATAACTTATTATCGAGCTTGCTTCAAGTCAATATTCCATCCTCAGGAGAAGGGTATGCAGGAGGAGGTCTTGAGGACTCCAGCCCTTACGAGTATTTGAAATACCTTCGTTCTTTTATGAATCATGATCCGGTAACCTCACAGATCTGGCATGATATGAGTGGAGATTA
>Ga0256827_10003026_pt1 | contig 10724 bp, 15 predicted proteins | sample CV84metaG_FD_185977 | JGI IMG/M metagenome (GOLD analysis project Ga0256827, IMG submission 185977) | Hydrothermal vent microbial communities from East Pacific Rise, Pacific Ocean - CV84 | ecosystem: Environmental > Aquatic > Marine > Hydrothermal vents | place: Pacific Ocean: East Pacific Rise...
TCTTTCTTCAAAATCTGTCATATATTTACTTTGCTTTTTCTTATCTTTGTCAGACTTATTCTTTTGGTCTTTATTTTGCTTTTTCTTATCTTTGTCAGACTTATTCTTTTGGTCTTTATTCTGCTTCTTTTTATCTTTGTCAGACTTATTCTTTTGGTCTTTGTTCTGCTTCTTTTTATCTTTGTCAGACTTATTCTTTTGGTCTTTGTTCTGCTTCTTTTTATCTTTGTCAGACTTATTCTTTTGGTCTTTATTCTGCTTCTTTTTATCTAATATTTTATTTACAATATCCAAATTGTATTTTGCATCTTTATCAAATTTTATTTTTAACGCTTCTTCATATTTATTTTTTGCTTCTTTATATTTTTTTAAATTAAAAAAAGAGTTCCCTGTATTATATTCTTTATTAAATAATAATGATTTTTTATTTATCTTATTATATTGTTTAATTGCTTCTGTATACTTTTTTTGTTTATAAAGCGAATTAGCTGTATTATATATACTTTCTTCTTTATTTATATTTGAATACAAAGAAGCTGCTTTTATATAATTATTTTGTCTATATTCTCTTTCTGCATTATTTAATACATTAAAATCTAATATTGAAGCATTTAATGTAAACAATAATGTAATACATAATATTAGTATTCTCATTTGTTTTTCCTTATATTTAAATCAAAAAAGTTCAAAAATAAAAATAATAGTGATAATAAAAGAGGATAGAAAAATAATTCTTTTTTATCTCTTATAGTTATTTCTTTTTTATAAATACTTTTTTCATCTAATTTAAAATAGTTATATATATCTTTGATAGAAGAATTATCATAACTCACCTCTTTATATATACCTTTTGTTTTTTCAGCAAGTTTTTTAATATTCGGATTTATTTTTAATATTTGAATAGAGCCTTTAGTATTTTTTATATATTTACCATTCTCCTCTTTTAAAGGACCTCCTTTTTTTGTCCCTATGTTATAAATTGATATTTTAATATTATTTTTAATTGCATAATTTATTTCATCTGTAAAATCTGTTTTATCGCCACCATCAGTTAAAAGAAGAAGATTTTTATTATTTTCTTTTAAAAATAAATCATTAGCGGATTTTAATAACGTCATTACACTAGTTCCTTTTAAATTATAAGAATCTACATTTAAATTTTTTGATAAAAACTCTAAACTATTTTTATCTTCTGTCAATGGTGAGATTAAAAAGGTTTGACTACTAAATCCTAACAAAGATATCCGCATACCTTTTTCTAATTTTAATAGTTCTTTGAAACGACTTTTTGCAAACATAAAACGGTTAGGATATATATCCTCAACAAACATTGATTTAGACATATCTAACGCCACGATAACGTTTGTATATTTATTGTTTGTTTTTATTTCACCATTATCAATATAAGGTTTTGCCAACGAAAAAATTATTAATATATAAAACATAATAAAATACAATAAAGAAAATTTACTAGGGCTATATTTTTTTATCAAAATTTTATTCATTACATATTCTGAAAATTCTGAATATTTTTTATTTATATTTTTATTTAATACAAGTAACAATGGTAATAATAGATATAAATAATTAATATTATCAAACATTATATTCATCATAATATCCTCCTTTTTCTAGTTATTAATAATAATATTATAGATAATAAAACAGTAACTAATAAAGGATACTGATAATAATATGTTTTTTTAATATATACATTTGTCTTAATTTTACTTTTTTCCAATTTATCTATTTCTTTATATATATCTTCTATTTGTTGTCCTGAAGTTGCTTGGTAAAATTTTCCACCTGTTTTAGAAGCTATATTTTTTAATACTTTTTTATTTATTTCACGATTACTACCTACACCTACAACATATACTTTTATTCCATATTTTAATGCTTTATTTATTGCCTTGTCTAATGGTATAGTATCTACGTTATTTACACCATCTGTTAAAAGAATAGCTATTTTATTTTTTGATTTAGAAGTCTTAAATAAATTAGAACTTAAAAAAAGAGCCTCATATAAAGCAGTCTGTTGTGTTCCAGCAATTCCAACTTGTAATCTATCTAATAATCGCTTTACACTTTCTTTATCATAAGTCAAAGGAATTGCTACATATGCAAAATCTGCAAATATACTTAAACCAAGCTTATCATTTTTTCTTTTACTAACAAAATCACTTATTACATTTTTTACTATGTTAAACTTATTATATTGCTCCATAGAGCCACTAGCATCTAATATTAGTGATATTTCATATCCTTTATTGTTCTGAACTTTTATTTTATTTTCTTGAACAGGACTAGATAAAGCTATCAATAAAAATATAAATAAAATATGTTTAATAATATTTATATAATCAAAAGTATTTATACTATTATTAACTTTTCCTATATTCGGAAATAATATAGTGGTTTTCTTTTTTTTACAAAAAATATCACATAATATATATAATATAATAAATAAAAAAACATAAGGATATTCAAAATTTATATTATTCAACATTTAATATCCTTTAACATACTTTTTATTTTTTCTATATGGTTTTTCTCTAATAATTCAACATTAAGCTTGTATTTATAATTTTCATTTAGTTTTAATATTTGCTTATATATATCTTCGTTCTTTTTGTTTAAAAATAAAATTATATATTCTTCAAATTTATAAATTGTTTCTTTGGTATTATTAAAATTTATATTCTTTAATTTTAAACAAGCTTTCTCTTTTTTTGTTAATGGTCTTTCTATTTTTATCTTTGTTAAATATTTATAGAATGTATATATTATTAAAATAAATATAATTAACGATATAATAGTTAATATTTCTAAACTGTTATCAGGAACTATTACTATATCTTTAATATCTTTTATCTTTTCCATTGTTTAGTCCTAAATATATCGTTCATTGTTTTATAAACATCATCATTTGTATAAACTTTCCCAAAATGTATCCCATTATTCGTATAATATTCTTTGTTCTTTTCGTCATTACTTTTTATTCGTTTTTTTAATCTTTTTTTATTGATTCTTGGACGTGGAACACCTAACATTGCGTCAATAAAATTATAGTCATCACTTATATTTATATTTTCTTCAATACTATCTCTAACAACAAAATTGTAAATTTCATTTTTATATGAAATACCTTCTAAATTTATTTCATCATGAAAATCACCAATCTGAAAAATAATATATTTTCTTTTTCGTTGATTAATAAATTCTGCATATTTTTTATAATTTATTTTTTTATATTTAAAATCATATTTAGTTATAAAATCAATAATATTTAAAATTTGATTCTCTTTTTTAGTTACAGGAAAGATTTTTATCACTTCTTCACTATATAATAATATTTCTACACTGTTACTATTTTTTATACTAGACATTGCCAATATAGATACTATTTCTGCAACAATATCTTGTTTAAACCTTATACTACCAAAATTAATACTACCTGATACAAATATAGTAATTAATATATTTAATTCTTTATCTTCATTAAAGACATTAACTTTTAAATCCTGTGTTCTTGCAGTTGCTTTCCAATTAATGTATTTAATATCGTCTGAACTATTATAGTCACGTATTTCTTTAAAATTCAAACCTTCGCCTATTGATAAACTAATATTGTCACCATATTTGTTACTATATACATTTTTTTTAGTTCTAAAAAATATTTCTTTTGCTATTTGATTCATTTTTTATTACCTATGGTCTTTTAATGTTTCGTAATAACTCTTCTATAATATCATCAATTGTTATATCTTCTACTTGCGCCCAATAACTTAATATCAAACGATGTCCGAAAACGGACTTTAATACTGAACTTATATCTAACGGGCTTACATAGTCTTTCCCGTTTATTATTGCATGAGCACAACTAGCTTTATATAAATCTATACTTGCACGCGGACTTACGCCATATTCTATATATTTAGAATATGAATCCAATCCATACTCTTTTGGGTTACGTGTAGCAAAAACTAATTCCATCATATATTTACTAAGCGCTTCATCTACATGCACATTTTTCATCTCATTTTTTAATTTAAATATATCTTCTTTATTAGCCACTTGTGTTATATCTTCAAATCCATTCACAACCACACGTTGAACTACTTCTTGTTCTTCTTCTAGTGTGTTATAGCCAACGTTTATCTTCAACATAAAACGGTCTAGTTGTGCTTCCGGTAAGCTATATGCACCCTCTTGTTCAACTGGGTTTTGTGTAGCCATAACTAAAAAAGGTTTATCTATATGAAAAGTTTCAGTTCCTATTGTTACTTGTTTTTCTTGCATTACTTCTAATAAAGAAGATTGAACTTTAGCTGGTGCTCTATTTATTTCATCTGCTAATAATAAGTTTGTAAATATTGGTCCTTTCTTTATTTTAAATTCACCTGTTTTAGGATTATATATTTCAGAACCAGTAACATCACTTGGTAATAAATCTGGCGTGAATTGGACACGTTTAAAATCTATACCTAATGATTTTGCTATTGCATTTATTGCTGTTGTTTTAGCTAAACCCGGAACACCTTCAACCAATATATGACCATCTGATATTATTCCCATTAATAGTGCATTTATTAGTTCTTCTTGCCCTACCATTACTTTCGAAACTTCTTTTTTTATATTACTTATAATATTCATTTTTTTTCCTTATTTTTTTCCTTATAATATTTTATAACTTTTTTATTAATATGTCAAATATTAATAAAAAATAAATTTAATTTAAGTAGTCTATAAGCTTATTCGCAGTATAATATACTATACAAAAACAAAGGACTTAAAATGGCAAAAATTGAAACAAAATATATTGATTGGTGTAACGTTCCAGATGCAGTTAGAACGGAATTAGTTGGTGAAGCTGATATGGTTTCTCAAGATGATTTAGATTCACGTATCGTTTTATATGAAGCAACGTTAAATCATATCTTGGTCGCAAATTCTGGTTTAGGTGTAGATAGCGAAAATCATGAAGATAGAGAACATTCTATTGAATTAGTGGAATTTGTTAATACTATTTTTGACCACGACACTGATTGGTATATTGTAGAATAATATTATTTATATCTACTTCTTAAATGAGGTAGATTTTAATTTTTATATTCTATGTGTAACCTTCCTATCATATTATTATTTTTAACATAATCTTCTTTTTTCTTTTTAATTAAATTTATCAATTCTTCCTCATTTTCTTCTTTTAGTAATTCCGGTTTTCCTTTAATGTCATTTTCTATTTCATTATATAAATTATCATCTGTTATTATATATAAATCTGGAAATCTTTTTTGAAAATGATTTATTAAAAATTCTAATTCTGTTTTATCTTTTTCAGATATAATTCCATCATTTTCTGGAAAATCTTTGAAAATTAAATCATTAGTTATTTTATCCCATTCCATATCTTTTGTAACCATAGAAATCATTCTAGTATAATAATTTATCAAATCACTATAGATAGTAGCTATAATATTATCTTTTATATTTTTAAACAATAGGATTTGTGTTTTTATCGACATAGAACTTAATTTTAATTTAATTTGTTTTTTTATTGGATAATCACTTATTAAAACAACATCACCCACTCCATATTTTTCAAATAAATTTTCACTTATATTTTTAATTATATTTTCTATATTATTGTCAATATATTGTTTAATTCTATTATCAATTAAATCTATATCTTTCATTAAATTATCTATATATTTTTTTCTAACCTTATCTAATTTATTGTTTTTATCAGATAAAAAATCATATTCTATTTGAAATATATCCTTAACCTTCAATAATTTCACATTTGGAATATCTTCTAAATCTTCTTTAGTTTTTAATATACCTAATATTTTAGATATTTTCTTTAAGTAATATTCTCTATTTTTTACTTCCATTAGTATCACCTTTTAGTTTTCTTAATTCTATCGTTTCTTTCGTATTTATTTCTTTTACCATTATACCATTAAAATATTTATTATCTATCATTAAAAATGTAAGCAAATTAAACATTTCAGAGTTTGACATATCAAAAGCCTCAGAATCTATCAATATATTTTCTTTTGTTTTATTCTCTAAATTATTCCATAATTTTAAAGATATCATTGCTTCTTTCTTTTTAATGTTCTCTTTTTCTTCTTCATTTAAATCATCAAAAAATGACATCAAATCATTATATAAAAATTTACTAATATAATTTTCTATATCTTCAATATTATTTAATTTAGCAGCTATTATTGTCATCGTAATAAATAATATGTTTTTTATTTCTATTGTAATTTCTTCTTTATTATTCACTTTAATATTATTAGAAGCTATTTTTATTAATAATTCTTTGTCTTTTATAAAAATTACATTATTATCATAAATCAAAATAGATTCTTCATAATTAATTTCTATTTTATCTATATTTATTTTCATTTTATTCCTTCTAGATTATTATAAAATATGAATATAAAATATTAGTTAAGATGATTATTACAATTAGTGAAAATCATAAAGATAAAAAACACACTATTGTGTTAGCTTAATTTTTATAATTTAAGTTTTATTTAAATAAATAAAATAAGCTTTTATTGTTTATATTCTATATGTAACCTTCCTATCATATTATTTTTTTTAATATAATTTTCTTTCTTCTTTTTAATTAAATTTATCAATTCTTCCTCATTGACTTCTTTTAATAATTCCGGTTTTTCTTTAATTATATTTTCTATTTCATTATATAAATTATCATCTGTTATTATATATAAATCAGGAAATTTTTTTTGAAAATGATTTATTAAAAATTCTAATTCTGTTTTATCTTTTTCAGATATAATCCCATCATTTTCTGGAAAATCTTTGAAAATCAAATCATTAGTTATATTTATCCATTCATTATCATTGTCAATAATAGAAATAGAATCTGTATAATAATTAATAAAACTAGTATATAAAAATCCTATCCAATTATTATCTATTATTTTTGAAATTAATATTCTATTATTAAATAGTTCATAACTTAATTTTCTATTTATTTGTTGCTCTATTGGATAATCACTTATTAAAACAACATCACCCACTCCATATTTTTCAAATAAATTTTCACTTATATTTTTAATTATATTTTCTATATTATTGTCAATATATTGTTTAATTCTATTATCAATTAAATCTATATCTTTCATTAAATTATCTATATATTTTTTTCTAACCTTATCTAATTTATTGTTTTTATCAGATAAAAAATCATATTCTATTTGAAATATATCCTTAACCTTCAATAATTTCACATTTGGAATATCTTCTAAATCTTCTTTAGTTTTTAATATACCTAATATTTTAGATATTTTCTTTAAGTAATATTCTCTATTTTTTACTTCCATTAGTATCACCTTTTAGTTTTCTTAATTCTATCGTTTCTTTCGTATTTATTTCTTTTACCATTATACCATTAAAATATTTATTATCTATCATTAAAAATGTAAGCAAATTAAACATTTCAGAGTTTGACATATCAAAAGCCTCAGAATCTATCAATATATTTTCTTTTGTTTTATTCTCTAAATTATTCCATAATTTTAAAGATATCATTGCTTCTTTCTTTTTAATGTTCTCTTTTTCTTCTTCATTTAAATCATCAAAAAATGACATCAAATCATTATATAAAAATTTACTAATATAATTTTCTATATCTTCAATATTATTTAATTTAGCAGCTATTATTGTCATCGTAATAAATAATATGTTTTTTATTTCCATAGTAATTTCTTTCTTATTGCTTAATTTGATATTATTCAACATTATCTTTCTTAATAATTTTTTATCTTTAATAAAGATATCATTATCATCATAAGTTAAAATAGATTTCGTATAATCTATTTTAACTTTACCCATATCTATTTTCATCTTATTCCTTTTCATCCTTCTTATATCTTATTATAAATTTTGAATATAAAATATTAGTTAAGAAAATTATGACGATTATTCAACTGTTTATAAGCTTATGTTTGTTAATATGCAAATACATAAATTAAAAAGAAGGTTTTAAAATGGTAAAATCATTAAACAGAGCAGAATTTAACGAGCTAGATATTAATAAAATATTAAACAATAGAAAATTAGAAAACTTTGATACCTACATTTTAACACAAACTTCTTACACACTTATAGATTTAAACAGAATACAAGTTTTAAACGATGAATTTGGACACTTAGTAGTTGATGAATTATTATCTTTTTTTGAAAAAGAGTTAAGTAAAGTATTAACTAATTATGATATGGCTTATTGGTCAAGAATTGGTGGCAATAGATATATTATCTTTGGAATTGAATCAGCTGTTGATAACAGTTTATTTAAATTATTTACTGAATTAAACAATAGTATTAAACAATACATAAGCACATTATATATAAAGAAAAAAGATAAACATTTACACCATTATGATATGAATAATTATGGTTTTTTAATGGTTAGTCTAACAAACAATAAAGAAGACAAATCTAAATTTGTAAATATTTATTCTGATGTTTCAAAGGCGGTTGGATTATTAGATGTCTTAATGTATAACAACAAATCTCAAAGAAATAGAATTCCACATTTCAATATTGATATTAGCTTATTATTTAACCTACTAGATGAAATCTAATATACAATCTTATTAGTTAAGATATTAAGCAGCCTGTAAGTTAATTGATAGTATAATTTACTATTAAAAAATAAAGGCTTAAATATGATTACTACAAATGAAAAAATTAAAACTGTTTGTGAAGATATTTCCACTCTTATTGAATGGGCTGAAAGTGATTATGAAGCAAGTATCGAAAATGACTGTTTAGAGCAATCAAAAGATGACCTACTTCGTATTAAAATTTTAAAAGAAGCACTTGAAAGAGTTTCTTCTTCTGAAAAATATTCACCTAAATATTGGAATAAATCAGCAACAGATTATAACACTTACCAAAAACTTTTTGATAAGTTAGTTCCTGCGCAAGGTGAAGCTGATACAACAGAAGGCGAAATGTTACGAATTATTTCTTCTTATCATTATGACCAATATAATAACGGACATTGTAATATATCTAGTAAAATGTCAGATTATGAAACGTTATTATCACTTTTAAATAATTCTGATATAGTTCTTTTGGGTAATTCTAATCATGCTATTAAAAATATAGCTAATCTAATTACAATTGTAGAAGCGCTACTTGAAGCAGATACAGAAGTATATGATACTGAAACTTGTACTGAATGTGATGGCGATGGAGAAATTGATGGCGAAACTTGTTATGAATGTGGTGGGTCTGGCGAAGTTGAAGATATTTATGCAATGTCAGATTATGATGATGCAGAAAGTGAATTAAATTCTACTACGGATAGATATATGAGAAATGATAATGATATGGAAGCATTAGATGATTTAATTCACTCTATTATTCAATATCTTGCACCGCAAACAGAAAAAGTTTCGGCTTAATTATGAAAACTTATGAAGAAGTTATAGAATACTATAACTTAGTTTTAAATGAAGCTAATGAGGTTATTATGACACGTTCATATAATCTTGAACAACAAGCTTATCAAGCCGTAGAAGTTATGAATAACTTATCCACAACTACTATTTCGATATGTTCATATCCTGAGTATAATAAGACATATGAAAAAGAAGAATATATCACGGACTTTTTCTTCTCTATCGATAATATGACTAATGAAGATATTATCAGTAATATTGAAATTATGATTGCTAATAATTATCGCGATTAAGCAGGTCATAAGCATTTCTCTAGTATAATATATATACAAAAGAAAAGGATTTAATTATGAAGAAAATATTATTTTTAAGAACTAGATGGCAAACAAATGAAGTTATCAATTTTGATAATACAGAAGCTGCTTGCGAAAAAATGTATAGTGATTTTAACTACGGTTCTTCTTGTGCTCAAGGTGTTGTCGATTTAAATAATAATGAATTATTTTTAATTGTTCCAGAAGTTATTGAAAATGAAGATTTTTTAACAAATCTACAAACACAAGATATCAAATTAGAAGATTTAAAAATCTTAGAATTTGATTATTAATCTTTATAAAATTAAAATACCTTTCTTATTATATTTAAGCAGTTTATAAGCTGTTTGATTTTATAATATATTTATAAAAATACAAAGGACCAAATATGAGCAAATCAATCAAAAAAACTTCATTTACTAAACAACGAGATTTAGATGTTTTAAAATTATGTCAAGAAAGAAATCTTTCAGTTAGTTCTGTTAAATATTCAAGAGGCCATGATGCTGATTGTATGGAATGTAATCTTAAAGTTGGTAAAAAAATTGTTGGAACTGCTTGGGATGATTCTTGGGGTGGTTATTTAGATATAAAAGACAAATCTGCAACTGTATCTGTCGCTGAATTTGAAAAACTAGTAGCGGAAGTCGTAGCTTTATCCCCTAGTTACACTTTAACAGAAGATTCTGATTTTGTTTTAAATTGGTGTGCTGATAGTGTTATTGATGTAATGATTAACAGTCAAATACTCCGTCCTAAAGGACGAAGCTTGCGACTGTCTTAGATAAATCCTTAACGTCGCATTGATACAATTTTGTATCGTTAGGCTTTTTGACTGAAGCCTTTTTGTATAATTTTAAAAGATAACTAGAGATGAAATCTTTTGGTTTTGTTTTAAATATTTTTATATCTGGTTGGATATAACTTCTTTTTTCTATCACTTGACCAGCATTTA
>Ga0256827_10003027_pt1 | contig 10723 bp, 8 predicted proteins | sample CV84metaG_FD_185977 | JGI IMG/M metagenome (GOLD analysis project Ga0256827, IMG submission 185977) | Hydrothermal vent microbial communities from East Pacific Rise, Pacific Ocean - CV84 | ecosystem: Environmental > Aquatic > Marine > Hydrothermal vents | place: Pacific Ocean: East Pacific Rise...
GGACTTTGGTCAAACTTGGTCGAACTTTGCCGATGAAGACGCATGGCCTAATATGACAGATTATGATGGCCCTCCAACAGGAATATGGCCTAGACCAACAATGATTAGATATAATGCTTTACAAGGTGTAAACAATTCTCTTAGTTTCTCCATGGAAGGTCCTTCTTTAGACTATATGAATCATCATTATATCGACACAGCTTTTTCTACTGCTTACCAAGATATTCCTGATTTCACAGCAAGATATAGGTATGCAAAGAATGGATTTCACTTTCAATTTGGCGGAGTTATTCGTTCCATAAAATACAAAAACACTACCGATAGTTCGTTTAGTTATAAAATTGGTTATGGTGTATCTGCATCTACTGGCATTCCTGTATTTGCTAACGACAGAATTCATGCACAGTTTACAGTTGGAAGAGGTATCTCAAGATATTTAGTTGGTTTTGAAGGTTATAATTGGGATGCTGTGCCTGATGGAAATGGTAATATTGTATTAGTTCCTGCAATTGGAGGATTCCTTGGTTATGATCACTATTGGGATAAAGAAAGAAAATTTAGTTCTACTGCTGTATTTGGTTACATAAATATTAAAAATGATGTTTTCAGTAATTTTGGAGATTTTATTACTGGATATTGGGGTTTAGTAAACTTCTATTATCATCCTATCGAAAACTTAGATTTCGCTTTAGAATATGTTGCTGGTCAACGTGAAGATACTTTTAAGGATACTGGTGTAGGAGCTAGATTACAGTTTTTAGTTCAGTATAGTTTCTAATTAGTTTAATCTATAAATTATATTAAATTCTTTTCCCTAACTATTTTAGATAGTTCACCAACTGAACTAGTACCCATTTTAGAGTTAATATTCTTACGATGCGATGTAATTGTATGATAACTAATATTTAGCAAATCTGCTATTTCTGTACTGCTGTATCCTTTAAGAACAAGGTTCAATACTTCTATCTCCCTTGGAGTAAGAATAATATCATCTTCCGTACTTGTTACTTTCTTGAAAGATTCTATTTTCTCCTTTGAATATCCATTTACTATAGCATCTTGAACCTTTGGAGAATAGTAGGTTTCTCCTGAATTTACGATTCTAATGGCTTCTTGTAATTCCTTGGCACCAGTATTTTTCAATACATAACCAAGTGCACCCGCGTTTATCATTGCATCAATATGACTGTAATCATGATGCATCGACAAAGTTAATATTTTAATATCCGGATAAAGTTTTTTTACAAATCCAACTAATTCATCACCTTTCATTTCGGGCATACTAATATCAGTAACTAATACATCAATAGAAATTGATTTCAAACTATCCAAACAAGCTTTGCCAGAAAGAGCTTCTCCAACTACCTTAATATCTGTTACCCTTTTAAACAATGATTTTAAACCATCAATAAAAAGTTGGTGATCATCTACTATAAATACATTTATGCTCATATAATAAAATGTTGAATTATTAAAGTGTTAAATGTTGAATTGTTAAATTGTTAAAATGTTAGATTATTTATTATAACAATTTTCTGACTACTAACTGACTATTTACATAGTTAATTACCTTAACCTTATCACCTTTATTAATAAAAGATTCATCAGCTATTGCATCAAAAATATGATTATCAATTTCAATTTTACCTGCAGGTCGAAGCACTGTATGTGCTAATGCTTCTCTACCAATATAATTATTCAATTCTAAATCCGATGAAATAAAACCTTCGGAAGAAACCATATCAGCTGTTAAAGCCAAACCATAACTTGAATTTGATAGTACGTGCTTAATTCCTAAAAATGCTAAAATAATTGACCCAAATATACTAATAATAACAATAAAAACTGCTTCTAATAATGCATTAAAAGTAACTAAACTAAAATCTAGGGCTACATTATTCAATAAGCTTAATACTAAACCAGTTATCATTAGTACAATACCTCCAACACCAGCAATTCCAAAACCAGGAATTACCATTACTTCTAGAAAAACTAGTATCAAACCAGCAACAAAAACAAGTATTTCCCAATTTTCGGCAATACCTTCGAGATAAAGAGGCGCAAAATATAATGTGGCAGCTAAAAGAGAAGCTATAGAAGGGAAACCCATTCCTGGGGTTTGTAATTCAAAATAAATTCCTCCCACAATTACCATTATCAAAATACCATGAATATATGGACTTATAAGAAAATCGATAATAGTATCAGAGCTATTAAGTTGTAAAGTTTGAATTTCGTATGATTCAAAACCATATCTTTTCACAAGTTCATCTATTGAAGACACCTCCGCTTCACAAAAGCCATTCTTAATAGCTTCAGAAGTTGTAAATGTCAATACTTTTCCTGAATCTGAAATATTCTTTACATATATATCCGGGTCTACCATTGCTTCTGCAATATGAGGGTCTCTACCATTTGCTTCTGCAGTTGCTCTCATTGTTGCCCTCATATACGATTGATATTTATCTGGCATTGCTTGAGCACTCTGATTTACCACGGTAGCAGCTCCTATATTTGCCCCTGATCGCATATATATACTATCGCAAGAAATAGAAATTAATGCACCAGCAGAAGCCGCATTATTGTCGATAAAAACTACAACCGGTATTTTTGAATTAAGAATACGAGTGCGAATAGTATCAGCAGAAACCACCAAACCACCATAAGTATTCATATGAATAACTATTAAGTCAGCATTCAATTCTTTTGCTTGACTAAAGGCTTTATCCATTCTTCTAACTACCGGAGGTGCTATTTCTTCATCAATATCAAATACATACACTAAAGCAGTATCACTATACTGAGCATTGACACTTATCTGAATAATAAGAAAAACTAAAAAAAGAACTACTTGTTTCATTATGTTTTGGGTTTAATTTCAATTTTTCAAATGGTATAATGATTTTACAAAATAATTAATTTGCATTAAATAATTTATTCCACTATACCTCCTCAATAACAGCATCCAATAGTTCAGCATTTGTCCAGCCATAAGATCTTGCCATTTGAGGGATTAAACTTTGTGCTGACATACCAGGAATAGTATTAGCTTCTAAAAACACATATTCATTATCATTAAAGATAAAGTCTATTCTTACTACTCCTGCCAGATTTAGTTTTTTATACAAATAAACTGATGTCGATTTTATCACTTCGGCAATATCCTCAGCAATAGGTGCAGGAATAGTTTCCTCAACTAAATTCTCTGAATATTTTGCTTCATAATCGAAGAATTCCTTTTTACTAACAATTTCACATAATGGAAAAACAACCATTTTACCATTTGTTTTTATTAGACCACAAGTCAACTCGCGACCCTCAAAGAATGCCTCCACAAGAACCTCATTATCTTCAGCAAAAGCTTTCTCTACAGCTTTAAGTAAATCTTCTTCCGCAGCAACCTTTGACATTCCAATAGAAGACCCTCCTGAATTTGGCTTGATAAAACAAGGCAAACCTACTTTTTCGATAATAGCAGAATAATCAATCTTCTCCCCTTTTATTAGGTGAACCGATGGCATTACATTCACATCCAATGATTTTACAATATAATTACAATAAGCCTTATTGAATGTCATAGCAGAAACAGTGGAATTACTTGAAGTATTAGGAATATTTAATAATTCAAAATATGCTTGTAACCTACCATTTTCACCAGGATCGCCGTGTATAATATTATATACAATATCAAACAAAACTTTCTTTCCATCCTTTACAAATGAAAAATCATTCTTATCAATATCATATTTATCTCCTTCTATTTCACAATACCAAGAATCCAATAATATTATAACCTTAAAAGCATTATACTTATTCTTATCTAAATTATCTAGCACAAAATCTGCACTTTTAATAGAAATAACACTCTCTCCAGAGTATCCGCCACAAACTACAGCAACATTTTTAATCATACTAATATTTTATTTAATAAATTAGTAGGCTAAAGTAAGGAATTATAGCAAACTATAGTTGATTAGTTTTTGATGTAATATTAACAAATTAAACAATCTTAATTTTTAATACAACAATAAATAAATTCAATACATGCATATAAAACTATTTTCAAAACCAAAACAATAAAGCACTATTTTTGATGTTGATATAATATTGCTAATTAATAGTATTAAGAACATAAGAAAAGGCAGTATCAAACTATGCTAGAAATACTTAAAAACAAGAAGTTATATATACATTTATCTATAATAATAGTCTTAGGAATTATTATTTTAATATCTGTTATATTCTCATTAGACAGCTTTACTCGACATGGAGAAATGGTATCTGTACCTGATTTTAGAGGCTATTATTATGACGAATTAGAAGATCAAGCTGAATTTAATAAATTTAGATTTGTAATTATAGATTCAATATACGATGCTACCAAAGAAAAAGGAAGCATTGCATCTCAAGACCCTAGTCCTGAATCCTTGGTTAAAGAGAATAGAACAATCTACCTATCAGTAATCGCAATGAATCCAGAGATGGTTAAGATGCCAAACTTAATTGACCTTTCGAAACGTAATGCAATAAGTATATTAGAGACTTATGGAATAAAAGTAAGTAAATTAGGTTTTGTAGAAAACATTGCAAAAGATGCTGTAATTGAACAAAAATACAGAGGAGAAGATATTGAGCCAGGCACTGAAATCATAAAAGGTTCTGGAATTGAATTAGTGCTGGGATTAGGAGCACAAAAAGCATTAATAGAAGTTCCTTTATTAATTGGTTTAACACGTAGTCAAGCAATTCATGAATTACATTTGGCTTCTTTAAACCTTGGAGAAGAGCATTTTGAAGATGGTGATGATACTACTACCGTTAGAATATATCGTCAGGTGCCAAATTTTAGCAATGAAGCCACTGTAAAAATGGGGCAAGATATTGAGTTGTATTATAAATCTGATGAAAATTTTGATTTTGAACAGTATTTAAAAACAATAAAAGCTTCTGACAAAAAAATAATTGGTGGAGATTCTACTGATACATTTATTATTGAAGATGAGGATTAATATGAAGACACGAATAATTATTCTATTTCTTTTTACTTTTTCAGTATTCAAACTAAATGCTCAAGAGGTTCTTAGTGGTTTAAGCCAGAACCCTCAATTAGTTAATTACAAAGAAATACCTAATAAAGAAACCTTAAATTTCAAAGGAAATACTAATGAAATACATTTACCTTTTATTGATGATTTCTCTTATAATACATTATTTCCCAAAGAAGCCTTTTGGGCAAGTAAAAGCGTATTTGTAAATAGGTCGTATGCAGTGAGTCCACCAACTATTGGAGTAGTAACTTTTGATGCTATGAATAAAGATGGGCAAGTATATAGTCATATGACAGCCTACCCTGCTGTTGCTGATACATTCTGTACTCAGAATATTAGATTGGACAGTATCTTCGATTCTTCACCGGGTGCAATTAGTCCTGCTGATTCTGTTTATCTAAGTTTCTTTGTTCAACCACAAGGAATAGGATCTGCTCCCAAAGAAGGTGATTCAATAGTGCTACAGTTTTATAATCCAGCTGAAGATAAATGGTTTAGTCAATGGAGATTAGACGGAATGTCTCTCGATACTTTTAAAGTTAGATATGATACTAGTTTTCTCCAAGTTATGATATCGATTACCGATTCTGATTACTTTGCATCAAATTTTAAGTTTAGATTTTATAATTATGCAAGTATTCCTACAGGTGACAAACCTAGCTGGAAAACAGGTCTTCACAGTCATTGGAATCTGGATTATATATATTTAAATGTTAATAGAACTATAGATGATACTGCCTATAGTGATTTAGCCATAAGGTCAAAGCAATCAAGCCTACTTATTGATTATCAGTCGATGCCATGGAATCAATTTAAAGCTAACTCCACTGCAAATATGAATTATGGTATGGGCTTACAATTTATAAATATGGACAATATTGTTAGTGCAAAAAACGTAAATATGTATTTCTATATTTACGATTTGTTTGACAAAACAATATCTTTTGAACCTTCTCCAAACCCTCAATCAAATAATATATCATCACAGGCTGTTGTTAATTTCAATCCTGATTACTCTGCTTATACCTATAATTCAAATGCAACAGATTACGCAGAATTTAAGGTTGCATATAGCATTTATACAAATACTCCACCTCCTGATATTAACAGGAAGAATGACACACTTTCATTCTATCAGAACTTTTATAACTACTACTCTTATGATGATGGAATTCCTGAAGCAGGTTATGGTCTTTCTACTTCTGGAAGCAGATTAGCTTATCAGTTTACATTAAATACGGCAGACTCTTTACAGTCTATACAAATGTATTTTAACCAAGCTCTTGGAAATGCAAATCAACAGTATTTTTATCTCACTGTTTGGAATGATAATAATGGCGTACCTGGAGATGTAATTTATGAGAAATCAGGCTTTAGACCACAGTTTGATGGAGATTTGTTTCAATATTATACTTATGTACTAGAAAAAGCTATTGCTGTAAATGGTACATTTTATATTGGATGGCGACAAACAACAAAAGACAACTTAAATATTGGTTTTGATATGTCCAACGACTTATCAGATAAGATATTCTATAATGCAAGTGGTAATTGGTATAACTCAAGTTTCAGTGGAGCTTTGATGATGCGCCCTATATTAGGAAATAAAGATTATGCATATGTAGGAATTAATAAACCAACAAAAAGAAATTCTGATATTAATATAGAGATTTATCCAAACCCAAATAATGGAAATACTCTCAATATCAGAATTAATAATATTGAGAACAAAAATGACTTGCTAATAAGCATTTTTGATATTCAAGGACAAATGATTTACAATGACAATTATAAATCAAAAATAAACATTAACAGTCTAAAATCAGGTGTATACATTGTAAGAATAACTGATGAAGAAGGAAGTATTAATATTAATAAGAAACTAATAATTACAGATGGAATCCGATAATAAGTATTTTGAGCTAGAAGACAGAAATCAAACTGACGAACTTTACGAGCACCACAATGTAATTGTAGACAAAGGGCAAGCCTTAATTCGTATTGATAAATTCCTTACTACTAAGATTGAAAATGTAACTAGAAACCAATTGCAAATTGCAATTCAAGCAGGTAATGTATTAGTTAATGAGAAAGAAGTAAAGGCTAACTACAAAGTTAAACCTAACGATAATATTAAGATCGTATTCAACACTCCTCCAAGAGTTGTTGAGATATTACCTGAGGACATTCCAATAGATGTATTATACGAAGATGATGACTTAATGATAGTAAATAAGCCGGCAGGATTAGTTGTTCATCCTGGATTCAATAATTATACAGGCACACTACTAAATGCATTAACTTACTATTTGAGCAAAGACCATCTTGACAAACCCATAGTACCTTATTTAGTTCACCGAATTGATAAAGACACAAGTGGTATTTTGCTTATTTCGAAGAATGAAGTAGCACAAGCACGATTAGCAAAACAGTTTGCAGACCATACAATTGAAAGAAAATATGTGGCACTAGCTTGGGGCAATTTCGATGAAGAGGAAGGTACTGTTGACGGACATATTGGAAGAAGTCTTAAAGACCGACGAATAATGACTGTTTTTCCTGATGGAGAATACGGAAAAAGTGCTGTAACACATTATAAAGTTATAGAGCGTTTTAGCTATGTAACCTGCATTGAATGTCAATTGGAAACAGGTAGAACTCATCAAATTAGAGCACATATGCAGTACATTAACCATCCTTTGTTTAATGACGCAACTTATGGGGGCAATATGATTAGAAAAGGGACTACTTTCTCAAAATATAAGCAGTTTGTAAACAATTGTTTTAAGACAATGCCAAGACAAAGTCTGCATGCAAAATCTTTAGGATTTATACATCCAACTACTAAAGAATTTATGTTTTTCGATTCAGATTTACCATCTGACTTTCAAGATGTATTAGAAAAATGGCGAGCTTACACCATTAATCATTAGAGTTGTGAGTTGGAAGTTGTGAGTTATGAGTTAAAAGTTCTGAATTGGAAGTTTTGAGTTGGAAGTTCTGAGTTGGGAGTTCGGAGTTAGCCTAAATCACTAATTTTTTTAAGCATATCCATATTAAGTATTTCAACATGTTTACCTCTAACATTAATAAGGTTATCCTTCTTAAATTCTGAAATAATTCTAATAACATTCTCTGGTGTCATATCAATCATTTCTGCCATCTCTTTTCTTGATATTGGCAAATCAAATTTTTCAGAATAAAAGTATTTTTCAGAGAAATCAACTAATAACAAGGCTATTCTACCCCTAAGATTCTTACTATTAATGGCATAAGTTTGTCTAATTATCTCATTAGAAATAACACTAATATACCTTAAAATATCCATAGAAAACAATCCGTTATCCTGAACCATTTTTCGCATACTATTAATGTTAATCTTACAAACCACACTATCAACAAGGGCCGTAATTGTGTATTCATAAGTGTCTTTTGCAAAAACAGAAAGCAAACCTATAAAATCCAATGGCTTTGCAATTCTAACTATTTGCTCTTTTCCATTTTTTCCTACTTTTTGAAGTTTCACAAGACCTTCAACAAGATACACAAACTCACGAATAGGCTCTCCAGAATGATATACTATTTCACCCTTGCTTACTGCTACAGTCTTCTTATTTCTGTGGATATAATCTAACTCCACATCACTTAGCTTATCGAACAAATGTGATCGAAATTTACAGCTATTACAATTTTGATTTGTCTCCATAATAATGTTTGAAACAAAAATAGAATAATTATCAATTAGTTTGTTAAAAATAATCTTAACAAATAATAATAACTAATTCTCAGATATTTACAAATAATATTAATAAAAACAACTATCTAAACTAATTATATTGGTGCAATAAAATGTACATAAAAATGAGATTCTCCAAGCCTATTTACAGCCCATTCAAACCTTGCAACTGCATCATAATAAGTAACAAAATCCAATCCTACACCACCTGAAAGTAAAAATCTATTGGGCAGATAATTAGTTTGACTATAAAATTGACTATTATTCACAATACCTGCATCAGAAAAAACATTAATAAATATACTATAAGGTATTTTATTAAATTTATCAGTTGGAATCCAATTCATTTTGATAGTACGTTTTGGAATAACCGCGTATTTTATATTATTTTTACCAACTATATAATTCTGACCATCAACTACATAATACTCATAACCTCTAACAAAATCACGACCATACCCAAGACCTCTTTCCAAAAGATATGGCTGATAGGCACTACTCGACATTTTACCAATAATTCCTATAGCATAATAAAACCTATCGCTAATTTTAAAATACTTTCTCATTGTTGACTTAAAACTTAGCATATTAAGATTATTCTCAAATACACCTAAACCGTTTTTCATCACTTCAAAATCAACATAAAATCCATCCAATGGATATGGTTTGTAATCTCTAAAATCTATTTTCAATTTATAATAAATACCAAAATATTTAAGATCAGTATTCATATTTGACGAGTAATTATTATTTGTTTCAAGAAGTGTGTCTGCAAAATACCACTTATGAAATTTTATTTGAAAAAGATTATGAATATGAATCTTTGGCCTATAAGTAAACTGAAGTGATGTTAACCAATCTTCTTGAATAACCTCATTCTCTGTTTTTAGATATACTTGTTTATCATATTCTGTTTGCATATTTACTTCATGCCTTGTAGTATAAATACTTTGCATCCCTATTCCAATAGTCTTTTTTCTATTTACATAAGGCATTTCATAAGAGAAACCTAGCTTTTTATTGTAACCAAACATTACTAGTAATTTCATTATCTCTCCCCTACCACGCATATTATTATGTGTCAAAAACATACCAATTGAAGCTCGTGAGAGATCCTTAGTTTCCCACCAAACATTAAAGTTTCTTTCTTCAATAGTAAACTGTGGTATTGGCCATAAATACCATCTTTCTACTACTTTAATAATTATTTCTTTATGAGCTTCTTTACCATTTAAAGTAATTATTGCTTCGTGAAATAAACTTGTATTTATTAGGTTATTGATACTTTGTTTTTTTATTTTTTCCCAACTAGAAAAAGCTATAGTATCACCATTATCAAAAGGCAACTCTCTTAAAATAAAATTTGTTTTTGTTTGAGTATTGCCTTCAACCTTAATACTTTCGACTATAAAATCTTGAGAAAATGAAACCAAGTTAAACGAAAAAACAAATATTAGAATAAATATGTATTTGTAACCAATCATTAGATGCTTAGATATTTCATTAGATTATCAAACCTATCATCCATTTCTTCCTCTTTATTATCAACCACTGTATTAATAATATGATAGTTATAGCGTTCAAGAGTTTGTATTATTGGATTTATTTCCATTGTATTAAGCTTAATATGCACTTCTATTGTACTTGATTCGGGAATAGAATAGAGATAAGAACTTAGAATAATTGCACCATTCTGCTCTACTAATTGAGCAATATGACCTAAACTATAATCATGTGTACTCATAGAGAGCATAATTATACCTCCTGGCTGCTTTATGGATGTAAAATTAGATAAGGATTGAATTAGAGTACTCATTTTTATTAACCCAAGATAATGCATTTCAGAATCTACAACAGGAAGTAATGTTAGTCTATTGTCTGCAAATTCTTTCACAACATCATATACATGCTGATATTCGTAGATATATTGCTTAGAAAT
>Ga0256827_10003028_pt1 | contig 10722 bp, 4 predicted proteins | sample CV84metaG_FD_185977 | JGI IMG/M metagenome (GOLD analysis project Ga0256827, IMG submission 185977) | Hydrothermal vent microbial communities from East Pacific Rise, Pacific Ocean - CV84 | ecosystem: Environmental > Aquatic > Marine > Hydrothermal vents | place: Pacific Ocean: East Pacific Rise...
TCGTTTAGCTGCTGCACAAGCTACTATTCGTGAAATGTAAGATTATAAAATCTAATATATTAAAAATGCCAAGTACTTAATTGTACTTGGCATTTTTCTTTATACGAATTAGATTTACAACTAATTGGTAAAATGCTTTTTAAAAAACAACTCGTCCTAAAATATTTGCAAGTAATTCTTTAGTCTTAAATAACAACTGTATTTCTTTAATAAGCTCGTCAATTTTTTCGTTATTAAGTTCTAATTGTGCATTTTTCAGCTCAGTCATTTTTTCATTAATTAAACTAGCAACAATTTTTATTTTATAAACAAGAACTGTTTTTGGAACTGATTCAGGTAAATTTTCTTCCTCAATATTTCTATCAGGACTAATATTATGTATTTTGCTTAATGTAAAAGGCGAAGAAATAATATTTATTACTGTTTCAGATATTTTACTATCCGTAGAATTTATAAATACGTCTATATCAATAAGTTCTTTTTCGCTATACATTTGTTTAGCCAAATTATATACCTCTTTAAAAGTTAAATTTCTAAATTCTAAGTCATCTATTTCTAATTCAGAACTAATATAATCGAATATTTTTTTCTCTTGAAGTTCGCCAAATATATTTAAATTAACTGTTTTATCGCCATAACGGATAATATAACCTAACATTTCTTTTTCTAATGCATTAAAACTAATATCGGCATAACTCAATTTGGGTTCTGTAGGCTTTTTAGGCTGATATTCAGTTGGTTTATCAGGATAATGCTTTGTTAATTTCTTTTTTGCAACTATTCTACTTTGAACATCTTGATACAGTACCTCCTCTTTTATTTCGAGTAATTTCGAACACTCTTTAATATAAACCGAACGAGTAATTCTATCAGGAATTATTGCAATAGTTGAAACCACATCTTTAATAACTCCTGAACGCTTAATTGGGTCATTTTTAACCGATTTTAAAAGCAAATTTGCTTTATAGACCACAAAATCCTGTTCGTTTTGCTCAATATAATTTAAAAATTCTGTTGCCGAATGCGATTTTGCAAAAGAATCAGGGTCTTCACCATCAGGCATTGGCAAAACTTTAACATTCATATCTTGCTCTAGAATTAAATCTATACCTCTAATTGATGCTTTTATTCCAGCTTCATCGCCATCGTAAAGTACTGTTATATTTCGAGTAAAGCGTTTTATTTTTTTTATTTGCCCTTCAGTAAGTGCTGTGCCTGATGATGCTGCAACGTTTGTTATTCCTGCTTGATACATCGAAATTACATCGGTATAACCCTCAACTAAAAAACATTTATCTTCTTTCGAAATAGCACGTTTTGCGAAATACAAACCATACAAAACATCACTTTTATGATACAATTCCGATTCGGGTGAGTTTAAATATTTTGCTTTATCATTTTTTAAAGTTCTACCACCAAAACCTATAACTTTACCACTAATACTCTCTATAGGAAAAATAACACGTCCAGCAAAACGGTCGAATAATTTATTATTTTTCCCTTTAATTGAAAGCCCTGTACTTAATAAAAATTCTGTTTTATAACCTGCATGCAATGCCGAACCTGAGAAGATTTCGTAGCCATCAGGTGCATACCCAAGCCCAAAAGTTTTTATTGTTGCTTCTGTAAAACCTCGCTCTACTAAATAAGAAAGACCTATTGCTTTTCCTTCTTTTGATTCTAATAATTTTTCATGAAAATAGTTTTTTGCATAAAGAGTAACCGCTTCCATACTTTCTCTAGCAGTTTTTCGCTTACGCTCCTCTTCGGTTTCCTCTTTTTCAACTATTTCAATATTATACTTGTTTGCCAAATATTTTAATGCCTCAGGATAAGTCATTCGTTCGTGTTCCATCACAAATTTAACTGTATTTCCGGCGGCTCCACAACTAAAACATTTATAAATACCCCGCGAAGGAGAAACCGACATTGATGGGTTTTTATCATCGTGAAATGGGCATAAACATTTATAGTCTTTACCTTTTTTTGTTAGAGTAACAAAATCGCGTATAACCTCAGCAATATCGGCTGTTTCAATAATTTTTTCTATTGTAATTCTATCTATCAAATGTTTTTTTTTTTGGGATACCAAAAGTAGTTATAAAAATTGTATTATACTCAATCCATTTAGCTTTTCGGGAATTTATACGGGTTTATTTTTTCTTTTTTAGAGTTTAAAGTATAGCTAGCTTACTCTTATAAATTGTACACAAATAAAAAAGGAGAAAAGTGTAAAGCCCAAAAAAGCTATTGGTTTGAGTATTCATGATTTATTTATAAAATTAATTCAATTCTTATAAAGGTTAATATTAATTAAACAAATAAGTTAAATCCTACAACTTTATATAAAAAAATGCGTATTCAGCACTAAACAAAAAAACTAGAAATGAAACTTAAAAATAATAACGTTACTTTTAATATTAACGATAAAAACTCATTTTTATATAAAGAATTTTTTGATAAAAGTTTTTCAATAATGCTTCTTATTGACTTTAACACAAGTAAAATAGTTGAAGCAAACCATGCTGCCTGTAAATTTTACGGTTATTCTCATAATGAAATAACTCACTTAAAGATAACAGATATTAATATATTATCTGACAACGAGATAAACGAAGAAATAAAAAAAGCAAAAAACACTAATCGAGATTTTTTTAATTTTAAACATAAATTGGCAAATAATGAGCTTAGAGATGTAGAAGTTTATTCAAATTTAATAAATTTTGAAGGTCAAAAAATATTATTCTCTGTTATACACGACATTACAGAAAAGAATATATTAAGTAAAAAAACTCAAGAAGATGAAATTAAATTTAATTCTGTTTTCGATTTATATGCATATCCTGCACATATGGTAAATAACGAATTTGATATTATTAGTGTTAATAAAGAATTCTTAAAATTAAAGGGTTTAGAAAAAAAGAATATTATTGGAAAAAAATGTTATAATATTTTACAAAATAAAAAACAAATTTGTGAAAATTGTAATGTGAACAATTTATTTAACAACAAAAAAGTTGATCCCGTTAAACAAACTCTAAAATATGTTGATGGTAAACATAGAATTTACATAACTAATGTATATCCCATAAAAAACAATAATAATGAAATTACACACGCTGTTGAAGTAACAAAAGATATTACTGAGAGAGAAAATTTAGTTAACGAACTAAAGCAAAATAAAAAATTATTAGAAATAGCTCAAGAAATTGCACACGTAGGTCATTGGCAATATAATATTAAAGAAAAAAAGCTAATATGGTCTGATGAAATATATAGAATTTTTAATCTTAAACCACAATCAAAAGTAATAACATATACCGATTTCATAAAATATATACATCCTGATGATAGAAATAAAGTTGATTTAGCATATACATCTTCATTAAAAAATAAAACTGACTATAAGGTTGAACATAAATTATTACTTAACAATGGTAAGATAAAACATGTAATAGAGAAATGTAAAACAATATACGATACTCAAAATAATCCAATAGAATCTATAGGTACAATACAAGATATTACGGAAAATAAACAAAATGAGTTGTTGCTTGAAATGTCGGAACAAAAGTATAAACATCTTACCGAATCTATAACCGATTGTATTTTTACAATAGATTTAAAAGGCAAAATTACCTATATAAATAAAGCTTTCGAAAATCTCATAAAATATAATGCTAACGATTTTATTGGAACTCATTTCTTAAATCAAATATGTCCTGAATACAAAAAAATAATTGCCGAAAATTTTAAAATTGGAATAAATGGTCATAAAACATACTTACGTGAGATCGAAATTTTTGATAAGAATAATAATAGAATTCCTATTGAGATAAAAGCCTCTTCGTTACTTGATAATAATAAAAAAATAATAGGTCGTATAGGTGTTTTAAGAGAAATTACTGAACGAAAACTAGTTGAAAAAGAAAAAAGAAAAAATGAAGAAAGTTTTAAATCTTTAGTATATGATGCTGCTGATATAATTGTTATTATTGATAAAAAAGGAATTATTAAGTATTTAAATAAAATAGCTGAAAAATTAACTGGCTATACTGCAAAAGAGGTGATAAATACATCTTTTACAAATTATATTCCAAAAAAAGATAATTCTAAAGTGTTTAATCATTTAGAAAAAATTTTTATTAATAACGAGGTTGTTACATTCGAATCTGTTTTGATTAGTAAAAATGGTAATGAAACCCCTTTTATATCAACCATAAAATCGTTTAAATATAATGACGAAAAAGCTAATATGGTAATAATCAAAGATATTACCAAAATAAAAGAAACAGAATTAGCATTAAAAGAAAGTAGGGAATTATATCAATCAATTTTTGAAGCAAGTGGAACAGCTATGCTAATGATGAATGAAAATTTTGAAATAGAAATGGCAAATAAGGAATTTTTCAATTTAATTGGAATTACTAATAAAGCATTGCCTAAAACATGGAGAGAACGAATACCTAAGAAGAGTATTGCCATATTAGAAAAAAATCATATTCTTCGTAGAAAAGATAATAAAAATGTTCCCGAAAAATATACAGTAAAACTTCAACACCACGATGGTTCTATGAAAGATGTTGTTGTAAATGCTGTTATGTTACCTGATTCAAAAAAGAGTATAATATCAATGTTAGATATTACAGAGCAAAATATAGCTTTAAAAAAATTAGAAGAAAGTGAGAAAAAATTCAGAGAAATGAATGACTTACTGCCCCAATCTATTTACGAAGCAGACTTAAAAGGTAATATTACATACGCTAATAAATTTGCTATTAATTTATTTGGATATACCCAAAAGGAGATTAACAATGGGCTTGATTTTGCACAAATGTTAAGCCATGAAAACAGATTTGAAGCAAAACAGAATTACAAAGCACTAATACTAGGCAAAAAAATAAATACTCATGAATATACCGCTCGTAAGAAAGATGGAGCTACTTTCCCTATAGTATTATCTTCAGCACCTATTATAAAACAAGGTGAAATTGTTGGAATACGTGGTGCAATGACAGACCTTACAACACAAAAAAAAGCTGAAGAAAATATAATTAAATTCAATGCAATATCAAACCAAGCTGTTGAGGGCATTACTATTGCTGATAATAAAGGTAAATACACATACGTAAATCCTGCATTTTGTAAAATGACAGGCTATTCTGAAAAAGAATTATTAAAAATGACTGTTTTCAATATATTACACCAAAAAAAAGAATGCGATGATTTCTTTGAATGCGTTAGAAAACAAAACACGATGGCTGAATTTGACCTAAGAAGAAATAATAACAGCGTATTTTCAGCAGAAATTATTAGTAAAATAATAACAATAGGCAACCACAAATTTGTATTAGGAACAATACGCGATATAACAGAATCAAAAAAAAATAAGATTATATTAAAAGAAAGCGAAAAACGTTATAAAGATTTATTTTATAAATCAAAAGACCCTATATTAATATTATATAAAAACAAAATAATTGATTGTAATATAGCAACTGCAAATATTTTAGAAACATCTAGCATAAATCATATTATAGGAAGAAAACCTTTTGAATTATTACCTAAATATCAAGAAAATGGCGAAATATCAGAAAATAAACCACAAAAGGAAATCGAAAAAGCATATAATGAAGGGTACAATAGATTTGAATGGGAGCATATAACATTTAAAGGAAACAAAGTATATGTCGAAATTTCTCTAACTCCAATTACAATAGATAATAAAGAAATGATATATGTAGTTTGGAGAAATATTTCAAAACGAAAAAAAAATGAAAAAGAAATTAATAAATTAAGCATAGCCGTTAAACAATCGCCTAGTGTTGTTGTAATTACTGATATAGAAGGCAATATTGAATATATAAACCCTGCTTTTACAAAAATAACGGGTTATTCTCAAGAAGAAGCTATAGGACAAAACCCTAAAATATTAGCAAGCGGAGAAACAACAACTAAAGAATATAAAGAACTATGGGATACAATAAAATCGGGTAATATTTGGCGAGGCGAACTACACAACAAAAAAAAGGACAACACTCTTTATTGGGAAAAAATAGTTATTTCACCTGTAAAGAATAATAAAGGAGAAATAATAAATTTTATTGCTATAAAAACTGACATTACAAAACAAAAAGAAGCAAGAGACAAACTAATAAATATTAATAGTAAATTTAAAAAACAAAATATTGAAATTAAACTACAAAACAAGCTATTAGTTAGTTCAGAAAAAGAACTATTAGCAATTAATAAAGAATTTAATGCTGTTATAAACACTTCAAAAGCAATATTTATAGAAGTTGACTCGAATTATAAAGTTATTAGATGGAATAAAAGTGCAGTAAAAGTAACAGGCATATTATCCGCAAAAATAATTAATCGTTCTATAAAAGAACTAAATTTAGATAGCGATATTAATAACTTAATTATCGAAATAATTGAAAACGGGCTAAAAGGCATAGCTGTAAAAGAAAAAGAAATTACATTTAATTCAACAAAAAGAGAAATTCAAACAATACTAATAAGCTCCGATGCAAAACTAGATAATAATAATAATATTAAAGGCGTTTTTATAGTAGCACAAGATATTACCACTATTACAAATTATAATAAATTTTTAGAATTACAAGTAGAAGATAGAACTCTCGAATTAAAAGAAGCATTACATAAAGAAAAGGAACTTAGCGAACTAAAATCAAAATTTGTTTCAGTAGTATCTCACGAGTTTAGAACTCCCCTATCAGCAATTAATTTTTCGGCTAATTTTATTAATAATTATTTCGACAAATTAAAAAAAGAAAAAATAAAAATAAAACTTAAAAATATTGAAACGCAAGTAAAACATATGACAATGTTACTTGATGATGTTTTAATAATGGGAAAAATACAATCAAACAGAGTAGTATTTAATCCAGAAATAATTACTGCTGAAGAATATTTTAAACCTATTATTGAAGAAGTATATATTTCAAAAAACAAAACTCATACTATTATTTATTCCGAGAATGTAAAAAATGCCAAAATTTGTGTTGATAAAGCTCAAGCACGTAATATTTTTATAAATTTACTTAGCAATGCAATAAAATTTTCGCCTAATAGCACCGAAGTTTATTTAAAAGTTGAAATGTTTAATAAAAACACTAGAATAACAGTTACCGATACAGGAATAGGTCTTGATGATACATCTGAAATTTTCAAACCATTTGTTAGAGGAGTTAATGCCGAAAATATACAAGGAACAGGACTAGGGCTAAGTATTGTAAAAGAAGCTGTAAAAAAACATAAAGGAAAAATAAATATAAACTCAAAAATAAATGAAGGTACAAGTATTGAAATAGTTTTACCAAATAACCAAGAAATAAAAAACTAAAAACAACTATAGTCATGAAGAAAAAAATACTAGTAATAGACGACTTTGCGGCCTTACTTGATGAAGTAAGTGAATTTTTATCGATAGAAGGATATAAAGTATATACTGCAAAAGATGGAGCTGAAGGCATTCAAAAAGCTATCCAATATTTGCCCGATTTAATTTTGTGCGATATTGAAATGCCTATAATGAATGGGTACGATGTTTATCGTACACTAGAGAAAATACCTGACACAGCTACAATACCTGTTGCATTTTTAACTGCAAAAGCAACACCACAAGATTTTAGATTTGGCTTAAGCCTTGGCGTTGATGATTATTTGACAAAACCTTTTACTATTGAAGAATTAACAGCAACAATAAATAAAAGAATTGAGAAGCATGAAAGAACATATAAAAATGCTGATGATAAGTTTAAAAGCTTTGCTGATAATCCAATAATTGGAATGTATGTATATTTAAATAATGATTTTGTATTTTTAAATGAAAAACTTGAAAACCTATTGGGTTACAATATAAAAGAACTAAATAACATAAACGTATTTGATATTGTTATTTCAGATAAAGAAAAAATAAAAAAAGAATTCAATAATTGCTATTTAGGACACCAGCAAAATATATATACAGAAATGCAAATATTTAATAAAAATAAAAAACCTCTATTAATCGAATTTTTTGCAAAACATATTGAAACAAATGGTAAAAATGGAATTATAGGAGGAGTTATTGAAATAAACACAAAAAATAAAAACACTTCAAATAATATTAATCATGATAAAATAAAATCGGTATTAGAATATCTTACCGAAAAAGATAAAGCTATTATTGAAGGTGCAATGTATGGTAGTGAAAATGACGACGAAAATCAAGATAGAAGAAGCTTGAAAAAAATGGGTATTACAAAACGTGAAATTGAAGTTCTGCAACTTATTTGTTCTGGTTTAACAAATAACGAAATAGCAGAAAAACTGTTTTTAAGTAAACGTACAATTGATAGGCACCGTGCAAATATAATGGACAAAACAAACTCGGGAAATACCGCCAAATTAGTTGCTTTTGCTATAAAATATAATTTAGTCGATATTTAAATAAATTATTATTTATGACACATAATACCCATTGTACTAAATCATTTACGTTAAATACCCATTAGTAGTTATGTAAAATTTTACTCATGTATTCAGCTGCATATAGTTGTATTTTTATGCTATAAAACAAAAAACAACTGCATCATGAAAAAATTTAGAATATTAATCGTAATTTTACTAAGCTTAGCGGGAGTGCTTAACGCTCAGTATATAGACCAAATGGGATTTCCAACCAATGTAAAACAAAACTACATTGCAAATACCGAAAAATCAACTTTAGAAATAACACCAACTACAATTGTAAATGTAATACCAGCACCTATACAATATATTGCAGACATTGCTTTTGACGGATCGTTAATATGGGTAGAAGGTTATGCCGAATATTTCCTTTATGGATTAAATCCTACAACAGGCGAAATTATTGAAACTATTGCAATAGATATTAAAAGACCTTACGGATTAACATTTGATGGTACTCATTTTTGGGTACTTGATAACGATAATAATAAAATAGAAAAAATAAGCCGTACTACAGGATTAGTTGATAGTACAATATTTTTAGATGTATCTCAACAAACCTACCCTACAGGTGTTGATGTTTTTAATAATACTATATGGTATAATGATACAAGAGGGGTAACACCTGATATAACTGGCGACTTAACACGCAAAACAAATATTCAAGGTGAAATTATAAGTGATTTCTCTAATGGATTAGAATATCCATCTGGAATTGTTAATCAGGATAATTTTATATGGATAACTGATAATTACACACAACAGATACACGAAATAAATAGTAAAACAATGGAAGAACGAAGAGTTATTCATGCTCCTGGTGGTAATTACCCAAACGGTTTAACATTTGACGGGCAATACTTATGGGTATCAAATAATGACGCTGATTCAATTTACCAAATAGATATTGGAATAACTGCAACAATTATAAACGAACCTATTTTACAAGATGTTTATGCTGAGTGTTCAGTAACAGTAGAAACTCCTTTAACAACAACAAACAAAGGCGATACAATTTACGGCGTTACAACCAACGCTCAAACATATACAGAACAAGGTACTCATTCAATAACTTGGACATTTTCAAATAATAATGGAAATATGATAGAAACAACACAAAATATTATTATTGAAGATAATATAAGTCCAACAATTAGTTGTATGAATAATATTACAGTAATGGCTAATGTTGGCACACAGCAATATACAGTACAAGGCAACGAGTTTAATCCAAATTTAATTTATGATAATTGCGAAATAGATTCAGTATATAATGACTTTAACTTATTAAATACTTTATCTGATGCAGTTCTTAATATAGGTACAACTAGTGTGAATTGGATAGTAACTGATAAAGCAGGAAATATTTCTACCTGCACATATACAATTACTGTAGAAACAACTACAACTATTGAAAATACTACATTGTTACCTAAATTATTAATATATCCTAACCCTAATAACGGTAACTTTACAATACAGTTAAACGGTAATAAAACTACTATTTATATAGTTGACATTACAGGAAAAACAATTAATCAGTACGAAACTAACAATTATAGCTATAATATAAACCTTGAAGATTTACAAAGTGGACTATATTATGTTAAAATAAACAACGAAGCAATCAAATTCATTAAAGAATAAATTTTAGATATACTCAAACCATTTAGCTTTTCGGGAATTTATACGGATTTATTTTTTCTTTTTTAAAGTTTAAAATTTTAAGCATAGCTTATTAAACTTACAATTTTAAGCAAATAAAAATGGAAAAAGAAAAAGTAGAAAAACCGAAAAACTATTTGGTTTGAGTATAGTAACATATTTTAAGCTGAATTACATATATTGTAGTTCAGCTTTTTGTTTTCTTTACTATTGACATAAAAGCTTATAACCTCATAACTTTATGTAGAATACTTAAAGAATTTAAATCATAATAAATTTATTTTATTGTATCTAAAATAGTTTATAATAAAAATTATATATATATTAGCTATTGAAAACATAAATCAATATATAATGAGAAAATTATTTTTTACACACGTAATAATGTTTGTAATAATGTTGCAAACATTTGCCCAAACACCAGAAAGTTTTAAATACCAAGCAGTGGTACGCGATGGAGCTGGAATAATTATAGCAAATCAGATTGTAGGCTTTCAACTAAGTATTTTGCAAACAAGCGAAACAGGAACAAGTGTTTACACCGAAACTTTTACAACAACAACCAATTCGTATGGATTA
>Ga0256827_10003029_pt1 | contig 10721 bp, 10 predicted proteins | sample CV84metaG_FD_185977 | JGI IMG/M metagenome (GOLD analysis project Ga0256827, IMG submission 185977) | Hydrothermal vent microbial communities from East Pacific Rise, Pacific Ocean - CV84 | ecosystem: Environmental > Aquatic > Marine > Hydrothermal vents | place: Pacific Ocean: East Pacific Rise...
TTTATCTTTAAATCCAAGATAAATATTGTTTCCTTGCTCGTCTAAAAAATCGGGGTTTAAGTTTCTATCAATAACTCCTTCCATATTTGTGCCTTCTTGCACTAAATCTAATGATTTGCTATATTTTTGCAATTTATATTGATTAGAATTAAACAGCCAAAATCCACCTGTTGATGAGGTACATACAGCATGAGTTTCGTTAACATAAATATCATCTAAATTCAAAAAATCTGAAATTTCTGATAAGGTATTATCTAAAAACACTACTTGATTAAATTCTTTGTAGAAAGCAAGAATTCGCATTGGATCGCTGCAATCTAATGAGTATACATTGCCATGTCGGTAGTTAGAATATTGAAATTTTTGCTTACCATTTTTATCGAACTGAGTTATAATATTGTTTTTAACGGTATAAATATCTGTCATAATATTTACCTCGAAATAATCGAAATCTTGCTCTAACACAGTCGTTTGCTGACTTGTAAAGAACGATAATCCTAATATAAATGTTAAAAATATTGATTTCATTATTTATTATTAAGTTCAATTAGTTCATCAATGTAAATTCGCGTATTTGCCAAACGTGGCACTTTGTTTTGTCCGCCAAGCTTTCCTCTTTTTTTCATCCAATCGTAAAACAAACCTTGCTTGGCAACATGAACCTTTGGTAAAGCAATAGATAAATTTTTGTACCTTTTTGCTTCGTAATCAGAATTAACTGATTTTAGAGCATTATCCAAAACTTCGGCAAAAAAGTTAATATTTTCGGGTTCTTTTTCAAATTCGAAAATCCACTCATGGCCACCCATTTTTTTATCGGTAGGAAAAATAGGTGCAGCAGTATATTCTTTTATCTCACAATTAGTTTTCTTGGCAGCTATCTCAATAGCTTTGTCTGCATTATCAATAATTAACTCCTCGCCAAAAGTGTTAATATAATGTTTTAACCTACCTGTAATCTTAATTTTATATGGATGATTATTCGTAAACATAATTGTATCGCCAATTACATAACGCCATAAACCACCATTTGTTGTAATAATTAATGCGTAATTTTTGTTTAATTCAACCTCTTCAATTGTAATTGTTTTGTTGTTTTGTGCAAAATAATCATCAACTTCTTGAAATTCGTAGAAAATACCATAGTCGAGCATTAACATCATATCGTCAGTTTCCAAATCGTTTTGGATTGCAAAAAATCCTTCCGAAGCATTATAAGTCTCTAAATATCTCAGCTGACGACCTTTTATTAAATTATCAAACTGCTTTTTGTATGGCTTAAAACTTACTCCACCATGAACAAACAGTTCTAAATTTGGCCATACATCAAGTAAATTATCTTTACCTGTTTTTTCTAAAATATATTTAAGCAAAACCAGTGTCCACGATGGCACACCAGCAATAGATGTAATATCTTCTTGTATGGCTTCATCAGCCATTTTCTCTATTTTCTCTTCCCAATCGGCAAGTAGCGCAACTTCGTGGCTAGGCGAACGAAGAAATTTTGCCCAAAATGGCAAGTTTTCAATCATCACTGCCGATAAATCGCCGTAATACGAGTTATTATTAAAATTATCTATTTGATGACTACCGCCCAAAACCAAAGTTTTTCCCGAAAGAATACCATTATCGGGAAATAAATCAGAGTAAATTGCAATAATATCTTTTCCGCCTCTAAAATGACAATCTTCTAATGATTCCTCGCTTACAGGAATAAATTTACTTTTGTCGCTAGTTGTTCCCGATGATTTTGCAAACCATTTTATTTCGCCTGGCCACAGAATATTCCTCTCTCCTTCTCTTAATTTATTGATATATGGTTTTACATCATCATATTCTTGAATAGGAACTCTTTCTTGAAAATCTTTAATGGAATCTATTGTTTTAAAATCGTATTTTTTTCCCCATTCTGTATCTTTTGCCGCTTGAATTAACTCTATAAATGTTTCAATCTGAACCTCTTGAGGGAATTTCTCCATCAATTCAATTTTTGAAACCCGTTTTATATTGAACCACGATATTATTGAATTAATTAATGCCATTTTATTGTTGTTTTTCTAGTTTTAAAAGTATCCGAAAATAATTCTTGCAATACTTAAATATATCAATAAGCCCATAATATCGTTTACTGTTGTAATAAACGGACCTGTTGCAAGAGCAGGGTCAATTTTTAATTTGTCAAGAATTAATGGAACAAATGTTCCGAAAATTGAAGCAAATATAATTACAGAAAACAAGGCTACACTAACTGATAGAGTTAAATGTATTGATTCGTGAAAGAAAAATGTATATGAGAATATCAATGCTGATAATATCAATGCATTTATAATAGCAACCCCAAATTCTTTAAATAATTTTGTTCCTATAGAATCTAAACCTGCATTATTTGCAGCCAAACTTTGCACAACTATTGATGATGACTGAACTCCAGCATTACCACCCATTGCAGCAATAAGAGGCAAGAAAAGAGCAAGCCCAGCATATTTCATTATATCACCCTCGAAATGACCAATAATTCCTGCACCAAAAATTCCACCAACTAAACCAATTAGCAACCATGGCAAACGTGCTTTTGTTAGTTTAAAAACTGTATCGCCAGATTCTACATCTTCGGTTAAACCCGAAATCATTTGATAATCTTTTTCTGCTTCCTCTGTAATCACATCAACAATATCGTCAATAGTGATACGTCCTGTAAGTCGCCCAATATCATCAACAACAGGCAATGCTACAAGATTATATTTTTTCATTGTTTGCGCTACTTCTTCGCTATCGTCTGATGTTTTTGCCGAAATAACTTCGGTATTACAAATGTCTTTAATTATTTGATTTGTTGAAGCTAATAGCAGTTTTTTTAATGAAAGTGTTCCTATCAATTTATTATTATCATCAACAACATAAATATAGTAAACCTCCTTTACGTCTTCAGCTTGAGCTCTAAGCTCAATGATACAACGCCTTACAGTTAAATTTTCGTTAACTGCAATAAGCTCTTTTGCCATTAAACCACCGGCAGTATCTTCGTCGTAGTTCAATAGGTCTATAATATCATCGGCTTGCTCAATATCCTCAATATTCGATAATACTTCAGCTTTTTTGTCTTCGGGTAAATCGCCAATGATATCAGCAGCATCATCAGATTCAAGATTTTTGATAAATTTTTCGGCAATTATATCACTTGGCAGAACTTTTAAAAACTTATCCCTAACATCATCTTCTAATTCTGATAATGCGTCTGCGGCTTTTTCATGTTCTAAATTTAGATATACAAGTTTTGCTTCCTCAGAGTTTAATTCGCTGAGAATTTCTGCAATATCAGCAGCATGCAATTCTTCAAATAAATCATTAATTGCCTTATTATCATCAGCTTCAATTAGAGATTTAAGATTTACAAGAAAATCTTTAGATAGTTCGAATTGTGTATATTGCGTATTATCTGCCATAAAATATTTATGATTTACTACCGTAAGCTAAATCACCGGCATCGCCTAAACCTGGTACAATATATGATTTCACGGTTAATTCTTCGTCAATAACTCCTGTCCAAATTGTATTATTTGTGCCAATCAAATTCTTTTTTAGATACTCAATACTTTCTGCACTAGAAATAATACTAGCAATATGCACATGTTTTGGTTTGCCATATTCGAGCAATGCCTGATATGTTAAAACCATTGAAGCTCCTGTTGCCAACATCGGATCAACAAGAATAAGTACTTTATCTTCTAGGTCTGCCGAAGAAATATATTCTATTTTAATATCGAAAGATTCGTCTTTATTATACTTTCTATAAGCGGTTACAAAAGAGTTTTCTGCATTATCGAAATAATTTAAAAACCCATTATGAAATGGTAAACCGGCACGCAAAATCACGCCTAAAACTATATCATCGGCTAAAACCATAGATGGAGCAATCCCTAGTGGAGTTTGAACATCTTTGTTTTTGTAATTTAATGTTTTGCTGATTTCGAGAGCGAAAATCTCCCCTATTCTTTCAAGATTTCTGCGAAAACGCATACTGTCTTTTTGAATTTCAGTGTCGCGTAATTCAACAATAAATTGATTTAGCAACGATAATTCTCTTTCTAATATATTAACCATTTTATAGAATTTTAGAACATTGGCAATTTACAAATTTTAGTTTTAATTTCAAGATTTTATTATTGAATAAATACAGATTAATTGATTATTGACATTTATGAAAAAATATATTACCTTTGAAAATATGAAATTACCTATTGAAATAGAGAGTAATATTGAGAATTTGATTAAACTTTGTGATAAGCATAAAGTAATTAGATTATTTATTTTTGGTTCTGTAGTAAAAGGGAATTTTAATTCTAAAACAAGTGATGTTGATTTAATTGCAGAGATTGAAGACCTCCCTCCAGAGGAAAAAGGTGAAATAATTATGCAATTATGGTCAGAACTTGAAAATCTTTTTGCAAGAAAGGTTGATTTAATAACAAATTTGAATTTTAAAAACCCGATTTTAAAAAGAGAAATAGAAAATTCTAAATTCTTAATTTATGACAGAGCTAGCTAAAAAATATTTATTCGATATTTTATTTGCAATAGATGCTATTAATGAGTTTTTAATAGATATTGATTTCAGAAATTATCAAAACGATCTTAAAACAAAAAGTGCCGTTGAAAGGCAATTAGGAATTATTGGAGAAGCTGTAAATAAATTCACTAAAGAAAATAATAATATTTCACTAAAAAATTCTCGTGAAATAATTAATTTTAGAAATCGGATTATTCACGCTTATGATAGTATTGATGACAATATAATTTGGGCTATAAAAGCCAATCACTTGCCAATTTTAAAAGAAGAAATTGAAGAGCTTTTAAAAAAGTAATTTTTCTATTTAACGTGAGTTATTTATTAAAATCGAATTTTAGAAAAAATATCCCAAACCACAACACCATTTGCTACCGAAATATTTATAGAATGCTTTGTCCCAAATTGTGGAATTTCTATGACTATATCAGATAAATCAATAATTTCTTGCTCTACTCCTTTAACCTCATTGCCAAGAATTATTGCATATTTTTCGTCTTTTGCAGGATGAAAATCGTTAAGCATAGTGCTGTTTTCGGTTTGCTCTATAGAAATAATCTTATAATTTTCTTTTTTAAGCTTTTCTACTGCCAATTTTGTTTCGTTAAAATATTCCCAATCTACCGATTCGGTAGCACCAAGAGCAGTTTTATGAATCTCGCGATGTGGCGGTGTGGCAGTTATCCCACATAAAAATATTTTTTCTATTAAAAAGGCATCAGCGGTTCTAAAAACCGAACCAATATTATTTAAACTTCTAATATTATCTAAAACTATCACCAATGGAGTTTTTTCAGAGTTTTTAAACTCATTAATATCAATTCTGTTAAGCTCTTCGGTATTTAATTTTCTCATATTTTTTAAAAAACTAAGATTGAGAGTGGCAAATTAATCAATAATTAGTAATTTAGGCAAAAAAATTAAATTTATGTATACAATAAAAATTAAAGATACAGAATACAAGGTTGATTTAGACAAAAAAGATAGTACAAAAACTATTGTTGATGGCAAGAATATAGACTTAGATATCATTGAAACTAAGCTAAATACATTCAATATTATTTCAGAAAACAAATCATATAATGTAGAGCTTGTAGATTTTAACAGAGCTGAAAAAAAATTAGATATTAAAGTAAATGGCAAAGTTTTTACTACAGAAATATTAGAAGATTTAGATTTATTGCTTAAAGAATTGGGAATGGATAGTGCATTAACTGCTAAAGTTAACGAAATTAAAGCACCAATGCCTGGCCTTGTTTTCGATATTATTGCAGAAGTTGGTCAAGAAGTTAAAGTTGGTGATACAATCTTAATACTTGAAGCAATGAAAATGGAAAACAATATAAAATCGCCTACCGATGGTGTAATTAAAGAAATTAAATGCACAAAAGGTAACTCAGTAGAAAAGAACGATATTTTAGTTTTATTTGAATAAAGACTTGCTTTATGAATTTATGGTTTGCAGTATTTCTTGGTGGTGGATTGGGTAGCGTTACCCGATTTGGGATATCTGCGATAACTACAAATAATTTTAAGCATATAAGACCCGAAGCAACACTTATTTCCAATATTTTAGCAACAGTTATTTTAGGAGTTGTACTTTACTATTTTCACGAGAAGTATACATTATCTGATACTTATAAAGCATTTATAATAACAGGTTTTTGTGGCGGATTTAGTACTTTTTCTACTTTTAGTTACGAAACTTTAGAGTTAATAAAACACCATAGTTATATTTACGGAACAGCTAATATCTTAATTAGTATTACATTAGCAATTGCATCTTTAGTAATGATTAGCAAGATGTTACAATAATATTTTTTGCTTTAACATAGAAAATAATGACTAAAAAGCTTTTTATAATATTATTTTTTTTAACTGCAATTTTTGCTAATGCCCAAAATGTATCAAAATATATCCATAATGGCGATGAGCTTTTAAAAGCTAAACAATATTACTCTGCAGCAAATCAATACAAAAAAGCACTTGATTTGGCTTACGACGACAATCTTGCATACAAGTATGCCGAAGCAAATCGCTTAGACTATAATTACAAAGAGGCCGAAAAATATTACAAAAAAGTAGCTGTTGAATCTGCTGATAAATTTGAAATGCTTTATTTTAATCTTGCATTGGTACAAAAAGGTTTGGAAAAATATTTACAAGCGAAACGCAGCTTCAATCGTTTTTTAAATGCTTATAAAGTTGATGATTATTATAAAAAAAGAGCTTTACATGAAAATATTTCTTGCCAAAAAGCTTTTGAAATGAAATTTAAGAAAAATAATATTCAAATAAAGCATTGCGATAGTATTGTAAATTCTGTTTGGGGAGAATTAATGCTTTACGAGAAAGATAGCAATAACTTGTATTTTACTGCACTGCGACCCGATACTACAAAAAAAGAAGAACATGTTTTAAAAGCTTCAATTTATTATTTAGACAAAACAAATCCTGTAAAAGATTCTGTGTTTTTCACTTCTGTTTTTGATGATAATCAAGATTATAATATTGCAAATTTCTGTTTTAATTCGGAAAAAACATATATGTTTTTTACAAAATGCAAGATTGATTTAAACAAACAAAAATGTAATATTTGGAAAGCAAAAATTGAAGGTGATAGCATAAGCAAAATTTCAAAACTCTCGTCGGCAGTAAATTTCCCCGCATCAAATTCAATTCAGCCATCTATTTCGATTGTGGATGATAGAGAAATAATGTTTTTTGCCTCGAATAGAAAAGGCGGTTATGGCAAATATGATATATGGTATTCAGAAGTTTATGAAGATGGTAGTGTTTCTTCGGCAAATAATTTAGGCGAAAATATTAATTCTATCGACAATGAAATTACTCCATATTACGATAGCAAAAAAGGGATTTTGTATTTCAGTAGCGAATGGTATAATAATCTTGGTGGTTTCGATATTTTTAAAGTCAACGGAAATTTAGATTATTGGTCGGAGCCACAAAATGTAGAACCACCGCTTAATTCTAGCTATAACGATTATTATTACCGACTAAATGACGAGCACAATAGAGCATACTTTTCATCAAATAGAAAGGAAGCATATACCGAAAAAGAAGGAAATTGCTGCACTGATATTTTCAAAATAGATATTCCTGAAGAAGAGGAAGTTGTTATTGTAGATGTACCCGAAATTGAGGAAGATATGGAAGAATTAATTCCTATAACTCTTTATTTTCATAACGATGAACCAAACCCAAAAACACGCGATACTACAACAGAATTATCTTATGAAGAAACATATCAGAAATATATCGAGATGCTTGATGAGTACGAAAATGAGTTTTCGTTTGGTTTAAAAAAAGACAAAAAAGAAGAAGCAATAAACTTAATTGATGATTTTTTCTCAGAGAAAGTAGAATCTGGCTTCGGTAAATTATTGGAGTTTAATTTCTTGTTACAACAAGTTTTAGAGGAGAACGAAAAAGTTGTAATTACAATAAAAGGTTTTGCAAGCCCATTAAATTCTAATGATTACAATGTGAATTTATCTAAACGTAGAATTCAATCATTAGTAAATTATTACCAAAATGCAGAGGATGGTTATTTTGTAAAATATATAAATTCGGGGCAATTATCGTTTGTTAGAGAAGCGTTTGGAGAAGATACTGCAGATTTTAATATTAGCGATGATTATTCTGATGTTAAGAACTCAATCTATAATCCTGCGGCAGCAAACGAAAGAAAAATTAAGGTAATTGCAGTGGCTTTTAAATAAACACATAAATTAAAAATGAATAAAATAAAACTAATTTCATATTCAATATTATCGGGAGTTTTACTTGCTCTTGCCTGGACAACATGGGGTTTAGGACCTTTGCTTTTAGTTGCATTAATTCCTCTTTTGTTAATCGAAAACCATTTTTATACAAAAAGAAATGAAAGTAGATCTGTTAGCTTATTTCCATATTCTTATCTTACTTTTTTTACATGGAATTTAATCTCTACTTGGTGGGTTTATAACTCAACACCCGAAGGTGGAATTGCTGCAGTTGTTCTAAATTCAATGTTTTACGCGGTAATATTTTGGATTTTCCATATAACTAAAAGAAGATTAGGATCTAAAATAGGATATTTTTCATTACTTGTAATTTGGCTTGCTTGGGAATATATATACATTCATGGCGAAATTTCTTGGGTATGGTTGGTTCTTGGAAATGGTTTTGCGCAAAACATTAAACTAATTCAATGGTATGAATTTACAGGTATTTTAGGTGGTTCACTTTGGGTTTTATTTATCAATATTTTAATTACAAAAATAATTTTACATTTAAAAGAGCACAAAACCATAAAAGGACAGATTGTAAACACGATAATAGCTGTATTATTTATATTTATCCCTATAACACGATCTTTAATAATGTATTATAATTATACTGAAAAGGAAAATCCAATAAATGTAGTTGTAACACAACCGAATATTGACCCTTATAATCAAAAATTTTCGGGAATGAGTAACGAAGATCAATTAAGCTTAATTTTTAACTTAGCAGATTCTCTTATTGATGAAAATACAGATTTTGTTGTTGCTCCTGAAACAGCAATAGAAGACGGAATATGGGAAAATGATGTAACAGCTTCATATAGCGTTCATAGATTAATGATGTATGTAAAAAAACATCCCAAATTAAGTTTTGTGACTGGTGCAACAACTCGCTATATGTACGAAAATACTCCGCCAACAATAACATCTAGACCTTACGGTGAAACAGGAATACGTTATGATGTTTATAATACAGCTTTGCAATTTTCTAATAATGAGGAGATAAGTATTTATCATAAATCAAAACTTGTTATAGGTGTGGAAATGTTTCCATACCCAAAATTATTGGGATTTCTAGGCGAATTAGCAATTGAATTAGGTGGCTCATCTGGAACATTAGGTATGCAAGAAGAACGAGAAGCATTTTTTAATACTAAAAATTCTGCAGCAGTAGGCCCTGTAATTTGTTACGAATCTATTTATGGCGAGTTTGTAACAGGATATGTAAACAAAGGAGCAAACGTAATTTTTGTTGTTACCAATGATGGTTGGTGGGGCGACACACCTGGATACAAACAGCATTTAAGCTATTCTTCTTTACGTGCTATTGAAAATCGTAGAAGCATTGCTCGTTCTGCAAATACAGGCATCTCATGTTTTATTAATCAACGTGGAGATATTTTGCAAGCTACAGATTATTGGGTAAAAGATGTAATTAAAGGCACAATTAACTTAAACACTAAGAAAACTTTTTATACAAAACATGGCGATTATATTGGTAGAATTTCTGAGTTTTTAAGTTTATTGATATTGCTAATGTTGATTGTGAAGATTCTTAAAAAGAACTAAAAAATATGAAAACAACTTTACTTATTTTATTAAGTATCGTTTTATTTTCCTGTAAGAATCCAAACCAGGAAATTAAAAACTCAAAAGATACAAGTTTGATAGTATCAAAAGATACAATAATTGAAAATGAAATACAGGATAGTGTTATATCTGATAATGAATTTGATGAGAACTACATACCTGATGGAGAAGAATATATCGAGCTTGTTGTAAGGGATTTAGACAGCGCAAATATTGGTGTAAATTTTTATCCTAAAGGAAATTACACTTTATTAAAAGTAAAAATAAGGCACGAACAAGAAAGATTTCAGCAAAGATATTTATCTGCAGATAGTATTGAAAAATTGGCCATAATTGATAGTGCATCAAATTATATTACCAAAACATTGCTAAATGATATTTTCCCATTTTGGTATGGAACCCCTTGGGATTTTAATGGTTACACCGAAAAACCAAACAACGGAGTTATTGCTTGTGGATATTTTGTTTCAACTACTTTGCGTGATGTTGGATTTAATATAAACCGTTATCATATGGCACAACAATATGGATTATATGAAGCAATGACTTTGCAATTGAAAAAAGATGTTATAGAAATCTTCAAAAAGGATATCGATGAGATAAAAACAACATTTTTGCAAAAACTAAAACCTGGTTTATATTTTGTTGGCTTAGATGGTCATGTTGGTTACATTTGGATAAATAATGAGGAAGTATATTTTATTCATTCTAACTACATGCACAATTCTGTAGAACTTGAATATGCAGAAACATCAGAACCATTTATAAGTGAAATTTAT
>Ga0256827_10003030_pt1 | contig 10719 bp, 2 predicted proteins | sample CV84metaG_FD_185977 | JGI IMG/M metagenome (GOLD analysis project Ga0256827, IMG submission 185977) | Hydrothermal vent microbial communities from East Pacific Rise, Pacific Ocean - CV84 | ecosystem: Environmental > Aquatic > Marine > Hydrothermal vents | place: Pacific Ocean: East Pacific Rise...
TACCTTTGTCATCTACCACAAGCCCCTCTACCTGATGGAACATCGGTGTATGGGTAAGGTCATAATCACGTCTGAATACCGTACCCGGTGCGATCATACGTATCGGAGGTTTGGTCTCAAGCATTGTGCGTATCTGTACCGGTGACGTGTGTGTACGCAGTAACCCGCTATCTTTAAAGTAAAATGTATCTTGCATATCTCGGGCAGGATGGTACTTAGGGAGATTCAATGCTTCAAAGTTATGGAAGTCATCCTCGACCATCGGACCGCTCTCTACAGCAAAGTTCAATGCCACAAAGTAGTCGATGATCTTATCCATCGTCTCCATGACAGGATGCAATGCACCTTTTTGTGCAAGTGTCCCGTAAAGTGATACATCGATCGCTTCAGACTTAAGCACTCTCTCTATCTCTTGAGCCTTCAATACTTCATAACGTGCATCAAAATTTGCCTGCAAGGCAGCTTTACTTTTGTTAAGTCCCTCTGCAAATGCTTTTTTTTCAGGACCAGGGACATCTTTCATCTTAGCAAACTCTGCCGCTAACACACCCTTCTTCCCAAAAAGTTCAACACGTACTTTTTCCAATATCTCAAGCGAATCCGCCTGAACAATTTTTTCTTCTAATTCTTTCATTGTATTCCATATCGTTCTGTAGTAATAACCGTGATTTTATCTAAAAATTCATAATAAGGGGATTTGTTGCTATTTTTCTATGCGTATAGCTATAAGGTAAAAGATTTTTTATTGAAGAGAAAGTAACTTTCCTGTATTAAAAATCATATCGTATACCCACTGAGATCACATCCATATCCGGTACATCAGACTTAATAAGCAGCCTTTGATAGTCTATAAAAAGGCTCCACCCTTTACCCTGATCTGCATATCCGTCAAATTCCCTGTCATAGTACCTACTCTCTTCGAGATCACCTTTTCTATCTGACAGATCATACTCTAAACCTATACCCGCAGAAAACCCATGGTCATGGTCAAAGTAATTTAATCTGGCTCCATTACCGAGATTTTCCGTATATCCATAACCTAAGAGAGCATACATATTTACACGTTCACTTATTGGATACTGCGGTTTGGCATAGATACCTATATGCTGCAAAGGTACTCCGCCAAAAGGACCTTCGTCCAAAAATGTTCTTACTCCTCTTAACTCAAGACCAAAGTATTCATTAAATTCATACCCCCCTCTTAGCATAGCACCATAAGTCACATCTTCATATGTACATAGATTTCCGCAAGAGTGAAACTTAGCCCATACCAACCCTGCACCAAGATACCAAGGAGAAGGTGGTTCTGTAGGTATTAAAGCAACAGGTGCATCCACAGGTGCGACATATTTACCACCGGCATGTATATTGCTAGTGAATATACTCAAAGTCAATATTAATACTAAAATACTCTTGACATACTCTCTTTTAATATTTTTCATGATACTTCTCCTTTATGGTTCTCTCTTTTCACAAAATAGAGTCCAATAATGACGCTCAATAGTATCATTATCAACATATTTATTATACCAAAGATATCTCCTCCGTCAGAAACCTGAGAGGAAGCACAATCCACATCAATACATACATCTGTCTGTGACTTATCGCCATTGGCATCCTCTATTTCATATCTAAAGCTGTCCGGCCCATTATAATCTGCCTCAGGTCTGTAAACAAATGTACCATTAGTATCTACGATAACACTACCGTGAGAAGATTGCGTGACAACTCTCCATATATGTTCTGCTTTCGTACCGTCTCCCAATATATCATTAGCACCAAGGTCTCCATAATTTGCTCCGTAATGGGTAACATGAAGACATGGACCATGAACAGCTATAGGCAATCTATTGATACTAAAGGATACTGCTGCAATAGAAGCATATTTTTTACCATTTATACCCTCATCATGTTTTCTACCACCTGATACTAGGCTCTGTGCCGTTGCGCCTGTAGTATTGATCAAAGTCTCTGACGGTATGACATTTGGCTGGATGATGGTATCAAAAGTCACAAGCATTTTAGCTCCGGCAGAGAGATCAAATGGTTGCAATACGATCTTATCCTCAGGATCATCTACGGTACTAATACTGAAATCTGCATCACCAATAGGTGTTGTTGTCCCTGTCAAATAAGCTGTACCGAATAACAGCTGCTGATGAGGATTCTGTATCTCACCTGTATGTAACGGCAATTTATCTTCCCAATCTACATGATATGCAGTCGTTGTTCCATTGTTCTCTATCTCAATTTGATAACTGATCATATCTCCGGCACTTTTGGGAACAGAAAGATCTGTCGTGATCTTTTTACTCACGATCAGATCCGGTTCACCGATCTTGATAGGTTGGGCCACTGCCGGGATCGTATCGATCAAACCAGTATCCGGCTGCATGAATTTTACATCCATACTGTTATTAAGTTCTACCCCATCCACATTCGATACTATATCTTCTACAGTTGCATTCAATTCAAGATAAAGATCTCCTGCTGTTGTAATATTGAGATCACCGATATCAAATACCATCTCATTTCCAGCACCTTGCGTCTCTAAAGGCGGATTATGACTTACATTGGTATCTGCAGGTAATCGAAGTCTGGCAGATCCTGCAATATATTTTAATCCGATAGGGAAATGATCAATTACCTGAAGATCTTTTGTACTTCCTGTAAATCCAAGTGTCATACGATACACTACTGTATCACCAATAGGATAATAAGGTTTTTGTGCAACAACAGCTTTGATCACCCCCGGTTTTTCTATATTCAAAGTTGCGGTCGAAGTACGATAAAGATCATTTAACGGTGTGCCTATACCTGTTCGCTCATCGGGCATAACACCTGCTAAAGATGTACTTGTTGCTCTTACCGTATTATTGATCTCTTCTTCAAAATCTGCACTACCGTTCACCGTCACATTATATTCTATCACTTCACAGTGCCCCGGAGCTATCGAAGCAATAGTGACATTCATATCACGACCATTGAATATGGATGATCCATTGAACTGAGGATCTCCTACAATATCCAGCTCATCCGGTAATTGATCAGTGATCTCCCAGTCAAATCCTGTAGTAGCGTGTGCAGAGGTACCACTCTCATCATTACAGATTTTAATCCTATAAGTAAGAGTATCTCCTGCTTTTGCAGATATCGGATTGACCGTTTTTGTCACTTCTATATTCGGTTCTACGACCATTACTCCTACAATAGAAGAGTTTTGCTCTACTAGTGATGAACTGTTTGTATCGGAATGATATTTATTAAAGCCGATTGAAGCGTGGTCATTGAGTTGTTGACCTTCCTGTACGGAGTTAGCATTATTTACTTTGAGTTTAAATCTCATAAGCAAGGATTCTGTCATATGCATCATATCATAGTGATCGTTATGTACATCTCCCATGATCAAGCGGAACCCATTACCGTCATGTGTAATATTACTATCATCAATAGCAATACCGAGATTGCCAGGTTCAAACGAACTATTGAGATCAAATTGTGTTACATGGATATCCGTACTGCTTCGCTCCAGTCTCATTGAATTTGCCACATAGCTGAATTGCTGAGGATCAAAATTATCACGCAGGAATACCTCTTTGATCTTTCCTCCGGAAAACTGGAATACAAGTTCAACAGTGATCACTTCACCTACGGCTACATTTGGTGAAGCCGTAAAGGATTCACTGCTCCCGATGATCTGCTTCTGCGGTATACCTGAAACCCCTCGCTGATCCGTAAGTATATGCACAGTATTTGAATCTGTCGGTACAGTTTTATTCGAATCTACAGATGCGGTATTATTGATATCTGTCTCTGCTGCTGTTGTGGCATTGATCTCTACCTGGAAAGTAAGATAGTTCGTTTCTCCTGCCAGAAGTTGGCTGATCCATGCTTGCATCAATGCTGTATTACTGTCATTCACACTGTTACCGTTCAATATATCTGAGAGTACCAAAGTATTTGGTATATATGTGGTTGTCACTGCTACAGCATCTGTTACATTGACCTCTCCTACACTGTACGCATATGGATTATTGATAGAGATATTATACTCTAAATGATCTCCTATACTTATCAGTCCATCACCATTGGCATCTATCCAGTCTACCTCTTTAGTAATATTAAGCTCATTACTGTTAGGAGTCACAGATACCTGGGCATATAAGGCATAGTTATTCAATACACCACCTACTCCATCTAAACCGTTTCTTGCACCCAAGGCTGTTCCATTTGCATTCGGCAAGGATCCATAGGTAGTATCCAGACTGTTATTGATATCTGCTCCTACTGCAGCATTTGTATCAATACGTGCTTGATAGGTGATCTCTCTACTCTCAGCTACTCCTAAATGACTGAAACTAAAGGTAAGGTTCTGCCCATTTTGTAGCACTGCTGTTCCTGTAGAGGATCCCGAAATATAATTTAATCCTGCATCTAAAGTATCTGTAAAATTAATATCCCATGCATCTGCAGTAGAAGCTGCTGTATGGCTTACGCTTATATGGTAAGTCACAATATCACCCAGAGCCTGATCACTTGGGCTTACAGTTTTACTGACTTGGAGATTTGGTTCAGTGATCGTGATCGGTACCGGTACTGTCACTGCTGAATTATTGGCATCAGACACAACAGTGACTTCAGTACCGGCTGTATCTCCATTCTCAGGTTGATCCCCATCTTTATTTCCTACTATATTATCAATGCGCACCGTCAATTCCACATCAATATAATCATTGCTTCTGTTTCCGTCTGTAGAGTTGTTGACATCTCCAAAGTCAATGATCACATTGCTGTCTGTTCCACTATTGATACCTGCTGTTGCATGATCAAATAGCATATGCGGTGCACCGTTATGATAGCTGTGAGAGACATAAGAAAGTCCCGCAGGCAGAGCATCTGTCAAGACAACATTAGCGATATTCCCTTCTATGAAGGAGAGACGCATCTCATAGGTTACCTCATCTCCGATCGTAAATTTGTCATTGCTCCCCTGGAGATGCTTATCAATGTGAATGCCTGCATCAATCACCAGATCTTCATGTGCCGCTTCACAATAGTTGTTCAACGTAGCATCATTGTCATCATCACCACAATCACTGTTACCTCGTCCACCCGTAAGCAGACTTTGATACTTGGTATCCGTATTATTTGTTTGTATCTCACCTGCAACCACACTGTTTTGTGCAATGGAATCAAATGTGATGATCATACTTGAGCCGACAGGCAAGTCAAATGCAGGCAGAGAGAGTGTTGTGTTGTTCTCATTCAGATCGGCAGATAAGAGAGAAGTTGTCGTACCTGTACGTACAGCCGGAGTACCATGCAGTACCAGAGCAGCATTGCTGATCTGTGCAAAATGGGAAGGGAGTGTCTCTTGCCATTGGTTTGCAAATGCAGTAGTATGCCCATTGTTGGTGATCATTACTTCCCAACTGACTGTATCCCCCGCCTGTACCTTGACCGCTCCTGCTGTGATCCGTTTTTGCATAAAGAGATTCGGTTCACCCACAACTACTGTTTGTGCCGGTGTTACCGGTATCAAGGTCAATGTTCCTCCTGCATGATTGGGGTCATCATAGGTGGCATTAGCATCATTGTCCAAACGGACACCGTCTTGGTTGGTGGCAATATTGGCAACAGTCACATTGTAATCTATCTTGAGTCCAGAAAGTACTGTAGCATTGAGATCACCAAAGTCAAAACTGACCACTTGCCCATTTTGGGTAATAACAGGAGGATTGTGTGTCACCGTCATTCCTGCACCTACAACGATCTGCACATCCGAGCTGTTAAACTCAAGACCTACAGGCAGTGTATCTTGTATGACAACATGTGTGGAGAGTCCTTTTGGTACACCTCTTTCAATACGATAATGTACCTTCTCTCCAATAGCATAATACATCTGTGCAGAGACAAGTTCTTTGGTCAATATTCCCTCATTTAGCACTACAATTGCATGATCATTTCCATGGTAATTGTTAATATCCCCTCTGCTTCCGTCTCCTATGCGTTCACCATTGAGTTGCCCTGAATTCTGCAAAGTCAGTCCACTCAAGACACCTGCTGTACCATTGAGCCCAGGCAAGGAAGTTGTTTGGAATTTCACAGTATTGGTCAATATCTGAGAAAAGTGTGCTGTCGGCTGTACCTCTGCTCCGTAATCCACAGAGATACACTCTCCTCTGTCTAAACGGTCTACAGTGCCACTCAGCTCCTGCCCTGCTATACTTACATTGACAATCGCTCCCGTTGTTCCGGTATCGACTGTATAGCTACCGTCAGGCAAGATCTCATCCGGTAATGTGTCTAAAATGATCCAGTCAAACCCACTTGTTGCTCTGTTTGGGTTGTGACTTTGGTTATTTTCATCATTACAGACTTTGAATGTATAGGTCAAGGCTGTACCCACTTCTACACTGCTTTGATTGACTGTTTTTGTGATCGTCGGTAGCGGTTCATAAGCTCTTGCAGAGCGTATTGGGCTCTGTGCACTACGCATGACATTGGAGATGCTGTCTCTATATCGTACGCGTCCTCTGTCTCGTATCAAGGCACCTGCCTGCACATGACTTTTGTTCTGTACTTTTACTTTGAAATGAAGTACTAAATTTACAGGTGCAGTACCATTGGTCGTATTGCTATTTATCACATCCCCAAGACGTACCCTTACTTGTGTATTCGTAATAGCTAATTTACTATCATCTACAGAGACAAATGTACCAACAGGACTTCCTGATAAAGAGGTATTAATATCTGTCTCTTCTATGGTAAGATTCGCATCGCTTCTGCTTATCATCATTGAGCCCGGGACATACACCAAGCGACCGCCATTCAAGAATCGCTCATCCAGATCCACATCCAGCGTTGTTCCTTCATAAAAACCGTAAGTGATCTGCACATCTATCACTTCACCTATCGCTACTGCAGGGGTATTGTTCAGGTGTGTATCTCCCGGATCTGTAAAGTTTTCAGAAGTTGCTGTCAGTATCTTAACCGGACGCATCGGTGAACGCAGGTTAAGTCTGGCAGTAGCATTGGACTCCATACTTCCATTGATACTGCTGTTATTTTCTCCCACATGTCCATCCGGAAGTGTTCCTCCCTGAAATGACATCTCATTGACAAGATTTGCTGAAGTGTTCACACCGCTTTTTACATTGACCCTGAACCTTGCCGGGCCATTCGGACAAGGCTGGGTCAGATCTCCGGTATACGCATAACGTACTTCATTGCCCACCAGACTGTACGTATAACCGGCAGGTGTTGAAAAATCATCTATCGTAGTCAGATCAAATACTGCAGTATCCAGAGGATCCACTATCACACATTTATAGGCAGGATGTGCAGCATCATTGGTCCAGTTGAGTGTAATGGTGACCAAGTCTCCTGCATCCACATTACGAGGATTCATTCTTTTTGATGTGGTGATGTGAGGTGCTACGACTGTCCAGTTGGTATTGGCAGTTTTTGTACCTATCAGATCAGCTGTGACGGTTGCCGTATTCGTACCTGTTGCAGTAGCCTGCTTTTCACATGCATAGCTCAAGTTTCCGTCCACAGAAGCATCTGTTCCTAAAACTGTCACCGTACTACCTGCTATCTGTACATTGGCTGAAGAGGATTGAAGAGTCAACCCTGTACAGGTATTATCTGTAAGTGCATAGTTGGTATAGGTACCTTCCCCCAGCGTGACATTGATCTCGAAATTCACTATCTCACCCTGGTTAATACTGCTTCCGGAAGTAGCAGGAATAGATGTAGAAATAATATTTTTAACGATCTCCATCTTGTGTGTCAGTTGTAGTTTTGTCTGACTGGAAATATCTTTATGGACAAAATTCGGTCCGCCTGAAGTGTTCGCATACGATCTCAGTGTTGCATTATTATCAATATCCGCTCCGGGATTTGCATCTTGATCTACAACACAAGTATAATTGATATTATAATAGCTGTTGGCATCCAGTTGATCCAAACTGTATATACCTGCAAATAGATCCCCTGTAGCCATGCTGGTGCTATTGGTGTCTATATTGGAGATCACACAAGCATGCAATCCTTGCCCTTCTATACCGTTTTGACTAAAGCGATCTGTAACATTGATATCATAGGCAACACCTGCACCACTATTCTCAAGGTGGATCTGATACGTGATCGTATCATTGGCATCTACCTGATCCATCATACTCTCAAAACCGGTTGAGGCTGGGACAATACTACTGTTAGGGTTGCTTGAGGAGAGGATGGATTTTGTTATCTCCACCTCCGGTTCTTGCGTAATGATGCCTATGATCCCGTTCGAGCCTTGTGCACTTCCCGAAGCACTTTTATATTGTGTGGTAGCAATATTGGCAAGATTTAGATCATTTGCCATAGGAGCATTGGTGGCAGTCACTGTAAATAAAATATCTATGGTCGTTCCACTGTGATTATTTGTAGAATTTGAATAGGGCCAGACAATACTGTTGTCACTGGCTTTAATAACAGGAAGTACAGGGGTATTGAATGAATGATCCGGTCCAATAGACCAGTGTCCTGCGGGAGGTACTCCATTGTAGTTCCCATCATCTGTTGTGATCTCTGTCGCATCAAAAAACGGGCTGGGAAGAAAGTCTGTCAAATTATACTCATAAAAACTATCTACAGGCATCACTGACTTGAGCCTATAGGTCACTGTATCTCCGGGGTGTATCTCATAAGGTACAGATACCGGAGTTACTCCATTTACAGCATAGATCGTTTTTGAAAATTGTTCCGAATCGATCACATTGCTTACGGATGAACCATCTGCAGTACCGGTACCTACCCCTGGTATATCCGGCTGTACAGTAACATTGTTAGTAACCTCATCTCCCATAGCCAGCGGTTCTTGATTGTTAATGACCGTATAGTTCTGATCAACAATGGTCTCAAACTTGATGGTAATGGTCTCACCATTTGGTATTACACCGCTATGTCCATCACTCAGCAGCTGATCGGAGAGTCTGAACTCTATCTCACAAGTCCCATCTGCTGCATTGGGCGTACTGCACTGCGTCATATTTACCGCCTCAACCGTACCTGAAGCTCCGGAAGAGAGAGCATAGCTGTTTACTACAGGATTTGCCGCCAAATGCTGCCCATCCCCGAGTATATCTGTCACCACCACATGCTCATGATCAAAAAAATCAGAAGTCTGCATCGTCAGTGTATAAGTGATCGGATCTCCGGGAGACAATCCTGCCGGAGGTGCAAATGAGCCGTTAAAATCTGATGATTTATACATCGTGATCGATTTACCTGTTACCGTAGTATTTGCCTCTGCAGCAGGCAGAGGATTACCGTTGAGATCTGCCACTGCCTCCGCACTGTTTGTCAGCAGTTTGTGTGCACCGTTTGCCGGAAGTACAGATGTTCCACCGGAATTATTCTGATCGATGTAATAGGTATATTTTATGGTTTTATCCACATTGGCAACACCGGTAAGTGTGCCACAATCAAACAGCAGACTCCCCCCGGGAGAGGATGCAGGCAGAGAAACTGTACATCCGCCATCTGCATCCAAAGAGACAAAATGCATACCCGGATCAAGCATATCACTGATCACAACATGATCGATCGTCTCTCCTGCTGCGATATCCAAATGCAAGGTAGCTTCAATAGGATAGGAGGGACCTGTAGCACGCTCTGCTTCCTGTGCATTGTTACTTTTTTTCAAAATAAATACATTGGGATCCACGGTAAGTGTAGAAGTTGTTCCATAAATGGAAGTCCCATCATCTACAGCTGTCTCTCCCAGTGCAAAGATCGGTGTAGCTTTTATATCCAGAGGAGTTCCCAACTGTACATGTGTCCCTGAAGTCTCTAAAGCAAAACTGATATCAACACATTGTTCAGGCAGTGTAGTTGGGAAAGAGCCTATAGGGTATTCAAGCACATAAAATGTTTCATTCCCGTCTATCTGACGTACTTGATTGGTCACAGGGTTGGTTACATTACACTCATTAGAACCACAACTCTGTGTATGTTTCACTAAATTGAACCCTTTAAAATCAGCACTGTTCAATACAATACCCGCAGGAGTCACTATTTCAAATTGAGGGTCATATCCCGTTGCATTACCACTGTCGGCAATACATAATTCTTGTGAAAAATTCTCACCTGTTAATTGTGAGCCTGGCTGTGTAGGTGAAGCACTTGGAACTGCTACTGCGAAGAGTGACACACTGACTACTGTAAAAATAAATATGATTTTATGGAACATGATTTTCCCTTTATACTATGTCAATATAATGTATAAATAATATAACATATAAAAAAAGGGTTTTTACTTACATGCTAGAGGTACTAGTGATAATTTATCATTTTTATTTTATTCTTTGTTTATTCTGATAATTTTTACTTTATTTAATATAATGTTCCTGCTTGACACATCTATCTACAAGTTGATATGATAAGATAAATAAAAGAAATCAATAATCAAAGGAATTTACATGTGTATATTTTGTAAGATCGTAAATGGAGAGATCCCTAACAATACTGTGCATGAGAGTGAACATTTTTTAGCATTTCATGACCTCTACCCTAAAGCCCCTATCCACATACTCATCATTCCCAAACAGCATATAGACTGTTTTCAAGATGTCAGTGGTGAAACGATGGCAGGACTTACAGAATTTGCTCAAGAAGTTGCAACAAAAACAGGTATCGATAAAACCGGATACAGACTGGTTACCAACAACG
>Ga0256827_10003031_pt1 | contig 10718 bp, 8 predicted proteins | sample CV84metaG_FD_185977 | JGI IMG/M metagenome (GOLD analysis project Ga0256827, IMG submission 185977) | Hydrothermal vent microbial communities from East Pacific Rise, Pacific Ocean - CV84 | ecosystem: Environmental > Aquatic > Marine > Hydrothermal vents | place: Pacific Ocean: East Pacific Rise...
TTGTTCAGGTATTTTAAAATTTTCTTTATTCTTTTCATATTCAGCTTTTATCTCTTCATCAGTTAATTTTACACCTTCTACTATTTTTTCATTAACTATATGATTAACTAATAAATCCTCTTTTACCCTCTCTAAATCCTTTTTATATGATTCCGTATCTTCAATCCCACCTTTTATCGCTTCTTGTTTTAATATCTTTCTTATACTCATCTCTTCTATCAATGCTTGTCTACCTTTTTCCGATTGTGAATATTCTTTATATTGAGGTGGTAATGCATCTATTTTTTCTTGTAATTCAGCTTCAGTTAATTTTTCATCTCCGATAACCATGATTACATTAGATTCATCTTTTGTTTTTACCCCTCCCTCTTTTTTGTTACAAGCTGTAAAAGCTAATGAAGCTATTATTAATAATATTGCTACTTTTTTCATTCTTTGTCCTCCTGTTTATAATTTATAAAAAACTCCATTATATTATCTACTTCGATAGCACCTTCTCTTTGAAGATATCTTATTTTTTTAGATATAATAAGTTCTTGTATTTTTTCAATATTTATCTTTCCTTCTACAAATTTTATCTTAAAAGATTTATCTTCTACTATTATACTCGAAATATTGTTTTTTTGTGCAATAATCTTTATAGTGAGATACTCAAATAAATCTTCTACCACCTTTGGCAGTCGTCCAAATCTGTCTTTTATCTCTAATTTCATCTCTTCTAACTCTTTGGTTTCATCTATAGTTACCAACCTTCTATAGATGACTATTTTTTCTGCTTCCTCTATATATTCACTCGGGATATATCCATGAATTCCAATATCTAGTTCAATATCATCTGATAAAATTTCATCCCCTTTGACTTTTCGAATTTCTTCATCTAACATCTTTAGATACATATCGTAACCATAAATTTTTAAGGCACCATGTTGCTTATCTCCTAATATTTCTCCTGCTCCCCTTATCTTCATGTCCTCTAAGGAAAGTTGAAATCCTGCTCCTAAATCTTTTATTTCCTTGATAGATTCTCTCTTTTGTTTACCCTTTTCCGTCCCACCTTTTAATGAGTCAACTAAAAGATAACAGTAAGCACGTCTACCACTTCTACCAACCCGTCCACGGAGTTGATATACTTGAGATAGTCCTAATTTATCAAAATTTTCTATAAGAATAGTATTTGCATTTTCAATATCTATTCCATTTTCAATAATTGTCGTTGTCAAAAGAATATCTAACTCTCCATTTTCAAAAGCACTTATTTTTTCCTTTATCTCGTGGGATGGCATCTGTCCATGGATATAATTTATAGTGACATATTCAGGAATAATTTCTTTTAGTTCTTTTAATTTTGACTTCATTCCTTTGACAGAATTATATAGGTAAAAAACCTGACCTTCCCTCGATACCTCTTTCATTATAGCCTTTCTTATATCTCCTTTATTTGTCTCGATTATATAGGTTTCTATAGGTAATCTGTTTGTAGGAGGTGTTTGGATTATAGATATATCTCGTATTCCTAGGAGTGCCAAATTTAGAGTTCTAGGTATAGGAGTAGCTGTCAATGTTAGCATATCTACATTTATTCTCATAGTTTTTAGATGTTCCTTTGCTTTTACTCCAAATTTTTGTTCCTCATCAATTATTACTAATCCCAAATCTTTAAACTCTATATCTTTAGACAACAATCTATGGGTACCTATAATTAAATCTATCACCCCATCCTTTAGTTTTTTTATAGCTATTTTTTGCTCTTTAGGAGTTTTTAATCTTGATAATAATTCTAATTCTAATGGAAAGTTCTGAAACCTTTCTTTAAATCTCTCAAAATGTTGAGCTGCTAAGACAGTTGTAGGAGCTAGAATTACCACTTGTTTTCCATCCATAAGTGCTTTAAATGCAGCTCTCATGGCAACCTCTGTTTTTCCATATCCAACATCACCACAGACTATCCTATCCATCACACCATGTGATTCCATATCTTCCTTTACATCAAAAATTGCCTTTAATTGGTCTTTGGTCTCGTTATATGGAAAACCTTCCTCAAACTCCTCTTGCCACACTGTATCTTTACTGAAAGCATACCCTGTATTTTTAGCTCTTCTTGCTTGGATTTCTATTAATTCTCTAGCAAATTTTTCTATCTCTTTCTTTATTTTTTCTTGCCGTTTTCTAAACCCTTTCCTACCTAATCTAAATATATCAGGTATTACTCCTGGTTCCGATATATAACGTTCTATTTTATTTAGACTTGCTATTGGTACAAAAAGTTTATCCTCATCTGCATATTTTATCTTTAAATAGTCAGCACCATTTATATCTTCTACACCTAAATAAATTCCTACTCCATAAGTTTCGTGGATAATATAGTCATTGGGTAGTATTTGGTCTATCTTTTTAAATTTTACTCCATCTGGTTTTTTTTCACTTCTTCGAACTCTTATTCCCTTTAATTCTCTATCGGTTAAAACTAATTCTTCCTTATTTTTAAATCCTTCATAATGGGGGTTACGCTCTATCTTTATAGATGTCCCTTGAAATATCTCTAAATAACGTCTTTTTTCCTCTGTTAGAAGGGTTATACTTTTCTTTTTTGATAATTTTTTTAGATAATCATAATCTTTATATTTTTCGATTTCCTCTTCTTTAAATCTTTCTAACTGAACCTTCTTAGCAATTTTTTTTACCTTAGAGTATTCTAATCTTATATCACTCTCAATTTCTCTTTTATCTAAAATATACTCTTCAACCTTATAATTCAATATTTCTTCATTCTCTAAGTAAATCTTTCTATCGCTATTTTCTATCTTTTCTAAAAGGTCTAAAAAAGTATATTTTTCATCTTTATTTTTGTTTATATACATTTGTATTTCACTTAGTTTTTCTAGTGATTTCTGTGTTTCAGAATCAAATATTCTTATTTCTTCTAATTCGTTATCAAAAAATTCTAACCTTATTGGGTGTTTTCCATCAGATGGAAATATATCTAAAATATCTCCCCTTAAACTATATTCGCCACGTCTCTCCACTAAGTAATTTTTCTTAAATCTACTATTTTCTAATTTTTGAATTATCTCATTTAACTTATATTCTTTTCCTATTTCAAATTTTAATAAATCAGAGTTTAGAAAGTATTCAGCAAACACACTTTCTATAGATATCAAAATTTTTGAATTTTTATCCTTTAATTTTTCTAGCAATTCAAAAGTTATACAATCAAACTCTTCTTCAGTGTAATTATAATTTTCTATCTTTAATACATCGAGGTTTTCCTTTAGTGTAAAATAATAATCTATAATATTTTTATTAGAAGAAGATATATATATCACTTGATTTTCTTGAGCTTCTAAAAAAAATGGGACTCCTCCCCTATATAATTTTCCATTTTTTATTTCAGATTTAAATCTCATAAAATCACCTTTTATTTTTGTCTATATACATAATAAAAAAATAATTAAAACTTTTTTTATTACTTATTACTACTATTAATTACTAATTATCTTAACACATGTTCCTCTAAAAAGAAATCTAACATTTATATGTATACACTCAATAATAAAGTTAATAAAAAAAATAAAGAGTTGCATATGCAACTCTTTATTTTCCTTCTTTTATAGCTATTTCTATATACTTTTTTAATGTTATGAAATAAACTCTTTTAGAGACTTTTCTTAAATTATATAAAAATTCTTTTGGTATATCCTCATATTGTGAACATAATTCTACTGATTTTTCCTCTATTCTTAATTTTTCTAAATCATCAAATCTATCAAATTCATTCATTATATCATTTGTTTTTTCTCCTTCAACAACATCCTTTATATTTGTTACCGTTGGATTTTTTAGATTTTTTCTAGCTTTCTTTAGTTGCTTTTTACTTTTTAAAGGTACTTTTCTAGCTATTTGATTAAATAAAGTTAGATTGTTTTTATTAGACTTTTTAGAATTTCTATCTAGCTTTCTTAAAGTTCTGAGAATTCCATTGATATATTGAACCAATGTTGATTTTATCTCTGAATTTAGACGTTTATATAAAAGATCTAATACCTCAATTGCTGCAGCTTCTCCATCTTCTAAAATTATTTTCTTTAATTTATTATCGACTCTTTTATTCCAAGCTCTTGAAACGAATATATTTCTCTTTGATTTTATTATCTTACTTTGAACTTCTTCTGAGAAATCTTTTAACCTCTCCTTTACTTCTTCAGATAGATTTATTTCATTAGTTTTATTTGCTTCTAATTTTTTAGACTCTAGATCTTTGGTTGTATGTTCTATTATTTCCGCATCTTCTATCTTCTCATTTACTTCCATTCTTTTTATCTTTTCTTTTATTTTTTCTTTAGTAACAACAGTCTTTTCTTTCTTTGCTTTTTTGGCTGCATTTACTGCGTCCCACTTACCTTTATACTCTACTTGTTTTTCATTTCCATTTAAATAACTAGAAATATGACACATTCCATCTTTTTCTTGGTTAAATTTATAGTTTATATAATAACTATCTTCTTCAGCAATGAATTCCGATTTAAAATATTCCATATATCCTAATTCTTGTAGAAGTAAAAAAGCCTTTTCTATTCTTTTTAAAACTTGTTTTACACGGCTTAAAACATAGACTCTTCTCTCACCATTTTTATTTATTCTCTCTGTTTCTTGTTCCATCTTTAATGGGATAATAGCAGCTAAAGTTCTTATATTTATAGATCCTTCTTGACTAGCATATCTTATTTTACTTATATATTTATAGACTCTTGCAGCTATTGGGTCCTTTTCCATAATCTCTATTAAAGCCTTAGAATTATATTTTATATATCTTTTATCCTTTATCTTATTTCTTATATTTTTATTTAAAGTTACCTTATAATAAACTTTCGTTCCTACCTTTAATTTTTGATATGTTAATAATTTAAATTCTTCATCTTCAAATTGATAATTTCCTAATTTACTATGATTAGATACTTCAAATTGATATTCAGTACTCTTTAGATTCTTTAGTGCCTGAGCCACTTTTGTATAATAATTTCTATTCATCTTATTTCCTAAAAAATTGACTATAAAATCAGAAATTTCAAACTTTATATATTCGTCTGTATCGTTAGTCTCTTTCTTTAATTCATAGAGTGAAATAAGATAAGTATATATTTTTTCTTCAAAAATTGATGGTTGATAAACTTTATCTTCTGAATTTTTAGCAACTAGTGTACAATACATTGTCACACCTAGATCTTCGAAAGAATATTTAAAGTTTATTTTTTTATTTTGCTTTTGAGGAGTGAAAAATGGAAATACAATCATTTCTATTGGAATATTAATTACATTTTCTTTTAAATCTAAGAAATTTCCTGTTTCCTTTATAACAACTTCTCTGACTTCAATCTCAGGAAGTTCACTCATCTTTATATCAACTTTAGTCAAATCAGTTAATAATGATCCAGTTTTATTAATATTAAAATTATCTATTAAATCTTTATTTTCTTCTTTCGACATAACTCCTCCTATTCTTTGTACATTCGCAATAATAAACCTCGTATTATCAATATTACCATTAAAACTAAATAAATTCAATCTTTATTTTTGAATGTATACACTTACAATATTATATTTTTCTTTTCAAAATATACCGATTTCCTTTTAATTTAAAGGGCTTAAAAGCTCTTCAACCATATGTACATCACCATTAATAATCACGACCTATATAAACATCAATAATATATTGAGTCTAAAAATATAATCCTAGAAAAATAAGGGATAAATAAATGTACCTATACAATAATAATTTCTTTTGTTAATTTTTTTTAATTTTATTACACTTAAACAATATTAAACTAATATAACTCCAATAAAATAAAGGTTTTAACCAATGTACATCAACATTAATATTTTTAAATACTTATTTTCTTTGATTTTATTGGATCTAAAAATCTCTATTCTCATAAACCCTACAAAAATTAAGCTTTTCACCTTTGTACATACACAGTAATATAAAATCAACTACCATTCTTTTTCTATCCCTTATTTTCTCTCGTATTTCTTTATAACAAATATTAACTTTACTTTTACTACATCTTACAATTAACAAAAACTCTTTTTATGTTACTTTTATATCATCTAAACTTTATAAAAAAAATCTCTCCACAGTTTAATAATATCTGATTATAAAACTATAAAATTGAATTATAAAATTATCTTGACAAAGTATAGATTTTATATTAAAATAGTAAACTGAAATGACAATAATTTATTTAAAAGCTAATTAGGAGGTGTAAATCAATGAGTAAAAGAACTTTTCAACCAAATAAAAGAAAAAGAAAAAAAGAGCATGGGTTCAGAAAAAGAATGAAAACTAAAGCAGGAAGATCTGTTTTAAAGAGAAGAAGAGCTAAAGGTAGAAAGAAATTATCAGCATAAAACCCGGTGTTCATATCACCGGGTTTTTAAAAATACTTTAAGGAGATTATTGATGTTGAAATTAAAAACAAAATCAGAATTCTTAAAAGTTTACAATCATGGAGAAAAACACTTTGGTTATTTTCAATTAATCTATATAAAAAAAAATGGATTAAAAGAAAACAGATTAGGTGTAGTAGCTAGTAAAAAAACTGGCAATGCTGTTTGTCGGAATAAATTAAAAAGACTTTTTAGGGAAAATTTTAGGAAACAAAATGAAAAATTAAAACAAGGATATGATATAATCTTTATTGCTAAAAAAAATGCAGGAGAACAATATAAGACACTATCTTTATCGATGATAGAAAAAGATAGTATAAAAATTTTTAAAAGAGGAAAGATATTTCTATGAAATATCTTTTAATATTTTTAGTAAAAATATATCAGTGGCTTATATCACCACTTTTAAAAAAAAATTGTAGGTTTCAACCTACTTGTTCATCTTACATGATTCAAGCAATAAAAAAATACGGAAGTATAAAAGGTACATATCTAGGTCTAAAAAGATTATCAAAATGTCATCCTTTTCATAAGGGTGGGTACGATCCAGTACCATAGACAACAAGGAGGAGTTTAGTGGGATTTATCGGAGGTATATATGGGGGACTTCAAAGTCTTTTAGAAAATGCTATAGAAATGATGTATGGGATTTTCGGAAATTACGGGTTAGCCATAATAGGAATAACAATTTTAATTAAATTAGTATTGTTACCACTTACATTAAAGCAAGACAGATCAATGAGTGCTATGAAAAAATTACAACCAGAATTAGAGGCACTTAAAGAAAAATATAAAAACGATCCACAAACATTAAATCAGAAAACAATAGAATTATATAAAATACATAAAGTAAATCCAGCAAGTGGATGTTTACCAATATTATTACAAATGCCAATATTATTCGCATTATTTGGAGTTTTAAGAAAAACAGGTGCTGACGGTGGAGTTATAGCAGAAGGATCAAAGTTTCTTTGGTTAACATTGTCACAACCAGATCCACTATATTTATTACCATTATTAAATGGTGCCGTTTCATATTTCCAACAAAAATTAATGAGTGCAAGTCAAGGAGCAAACAATCCACAGATGAAGATGATGACTTATATGTTCCCTGTAATGATGATATTTATATCTTATAAAATGCCATCAGGATTACAATTATACTGGTTCGTATCAAGTTTAGCATCGGTAGCACAACAATATTACATTATGAGCAAAAGGGATGAGGGATAAAGTATGAATACAACTTACAAGATAAAAGCTAACTCAAGAGATGAAGCTATTATTAAAGCAGTTAATGATCATAATATTACTAAAGATGACATACTAGAAATAATAGAATTGTCTAAAGCATCATCATTTTTTGGATTTTTTAAAAAAGATGGTGAATACGAAGTTAAGGTAGAAGGTACAGTGAAAGAAGAAGAAGTTATTACGGTAAAAATTGAAGATGTAGTAACAGAAAAAGCCTATGAATTATTAGAAAAAATGGGATTAGTTTTAAATGTAGAAGTTTTAGAAGCTAGAGAACACTATGTTTTAATTAATTTATGTGGAGAAGATAACGGAATTATTATAGGGAAAAAAGGAAAAACTCTAAATAGTTTTGAATATTTACTGAATTCTTTATGTAAAAATGTAAAGGTAGAAGTAGATGTAGAAGGATTTAAAGCTAAAAGAGCTGAAACTTTAAGAGATTTAGCAAGAAAAATGGCTGAAAAGGCATTGAATACAGATAAAATAGTGAAATTAAATCCTATGCCTCCAAGAGAAAGAAAGATAATTCATGAAATTGTTAATAAATATAAAGAACTTGATACTTTTAGTGAAGGAAGAGATCCTAAAAGATATATTGTGATTAAAAGAAAAAGAATGGGGTAAATTATGTTTGATACAATCGCTGCAATATCAACTCCTAGAGGAGAAGGTGGAATAGGAATTGTAAGATTATCAGGACCACAATCTATAGAAATCCTATCTAAAATTTTTAAACCTATCTCTAAGAAAAAAGTAGAAGAATTAAAGAATTTCTCAATTAATTATGGACACCTTTATTCAAATGATAATTTAGTAGACGAAGTAATGGTCAGTATAATGAAGGGACCTAAGACATATACTAAAGAAGATATAGTTGAGATTAACTGTCATGGTGGTTATCTCATGACTGAAAAAGTATTGGAATTAGTATTATCTAGTGGTGCTAGAATTGCAGAACAAGGTGAGTTTACTAGACGAGCATTTATGAATGGTAGATTAGATTTAACTCAAGCAGAAGCTGTAATAGATTTAATTCATGGGAAAACTGAGAAGAGTTTATCACTTTCTTTAGATCAATTAAGAGGAGATTTAAAAGATCAAATACTACATTTAAAAAAATTACTTTTAGATGTAGTTGCTCACATAAATGTAGTTTTAGATTATCCTGAAGAAGGAATCGATGATCCTCTACCAGAAGGATTAGTAGATAATTTAAATGAAGTATTAGAAACATCAAGAAAATTATCCGATTCTTATAGCCAAGGAAAGATGATTAAAGAAGGTGTAAAAACTGCCATAGTCGGAAAACCAAATGTGGGGAAATCTAGTCTATTAAATACTTTATTAAAAGAGGAAAGAGCAATAGTGACTCATATTCCAGGAACAACAAGAGATGTTATAGAAGAGATAGTGAATATAAATGGGATTCCACTTATTTTAGCTGATACGGCCGGAATAAGAAATACAGACGATATTATAGAAAGTATTGGTGTAGAAAAATCTGAAGAATTATTAAATGATGCAGATTTAATTTTATTTGTTGTTGACTCTTCTAGAGAACTTAGTGAAGAAGATTTGAGAGTTCACGATGCTATCCATAGCGAAAAAGTAATTGGGATATTAAATAAAATAGATATGGAACAAAAACTAGACCTATCTAAATTAGATAAAGTTGGAAAGTGGATTGAAATTTCAGCTAAAGAAAACTTAGGTATTAAAGAAATGGAAGATGAAATATACTCATATATTGTATCTGGTCAAGTAGAAGACTCTTCTCAAACTCTAGTAATAACAAATATTAGACATAGATCGGCATTAGTGAAAACTAAGGAAGCGATAGAAAATATATTTGAAACTATAGAGATTGGACTACCAATGGATTTAATAGCTGTAGATTTAAAAGAAGCTTTAGATGCTTTATCAGAGGTAACTGGGGAAATTTCATCGGAAGATGTGCTAGATCATATATTCAGCAACTTCTGTGTAGGAAAATAAAATTTAATATTAAAATTAAAATACTGTAGAAACTCTGCAGTATTTTTTTCATAGAAAATAAGAGAAAAACAATGTATACTATCAGAAATAAAGTTTGAATTTTAAGGAGATTAAATTATGAATTATGATGTAATAGTAGTAGGAGGAGGACATGCAGGGTGTGAAGCTGCACTAGCCTCAGCAAGATTAGGTTTAAAAACAGCATTATTTACAATATATTTAGATACAATTGCCATGATGTCGTGTAATCCATCGATAGGTGGGCCAGGAAAAAGTCATATAGTTGCAGAAGTTGATATATTAGGTGGGGAAATTGGTAAACATACAGATAAATATAATTTACAATTAAAACATTTAAATACAAGTAAGGGACCAGCAGCTAGAATAACCCGGGGTCAAGCAGACAAATATTGGTATAGGGTAAAAATGAAGGAAATAATAGAGGGAACTCCTAATTTAGATAGTATTCAAGGAACTATTGAAGACATTATTATTGATGATGGACAAATAACAGGGGTAGTTTCCGATCTAGGATTAAAATATAATGCTAAGTCTGTAATTTTAGCAACGGGAACTTTTTTAAAGGGGAGAGTTGTAATTGGAGATGTTAAATATCCTGCTGGAAGGATTGGGGAGATGTCAGCAGAAAAATTATCTGATTCATTATTAAAAAATGGAATAATTTTAGATAGATACCAAACTGCTACTCCACCAAGGGTAGATAAAAATACTGTAGACTTTAGTAAAATGAAGGAATTACATGGAGAAGATAAGCCGAGATATTTTTCCATTTTTACAAAGAAGGAGAATAATAACAATGTTCCGACGTGGTTAACTTATACAACACCTGAAACTGTAGGAGTTGCAAAAGACCTATTAAAGTATTCTCCAATAGTAACGGGAATAATAGAAACCCACGGTCCGAGACATTGTCCTTCATTAGATAGAAAAGTTTTAAATTTTCCAGAGAAGACCAATCATCAAATATTTTTGGAATTAGAATCTAAGGAGAGTAATGAATTATA
>Ga0256827_10003032_pt1 | contig 10717 bp, 8 predicted proteins | sample CV84metaG_FD_185977 | JGI IMG/M metagenome (GOLD analysis project Ga0256827, IMG submission 185977) | Hydrothermal vent microbial communities from East Pacific Rise, Pacific Ocean - CV84 | ecosystem: Environmental > Aquatic > Marine > Hydrothermal vents | place: Pacific Ocean: East Pacific Rise...
AATTTACTCATGGCAGAGTATATCCAAAATCTTCAAATATCTGTTTTGCCTTCTCACCTAAAATAAAGTTATAAAAAGTCAAAGCATCCGAGTTGTTCTGTGCATTTTTAAGTATGACAATTCCTTGCTTTATAGGAGTATATAACTGAGTGTCTACTTCTACCCAGTGAACTCCTTTTTTAAAGTGTGCAAGTTTGGGGCTATATAAAGATGAAGAAGCAATAAAACCAATATCTGCCGCAAGCATAGTAAAAGAGAGTGTTTGGGCAATTGATTCACCATATACAAACTTATTTTTGACATCTTTTAAAATCTTAGCATTTTTTAAAGCTTCCATCGTCGCCTTACCGTAAGGTGCTGTTTTAGGGTTAGCTATGGCTATTTTACGGATTGTTTTATCCCTAACAATCTCTATTCCTTTTGAAAAATCTTTTGCTCTTACACTTAAACATGCTAATCCACCCTTTGCATATATACGAGGTTTTTTTATTGTAAGACCTTGGCTAAAAAGTGCATCTGGGTAGTCCATATTTGCTGACATAAAAAGATGGTAAGGGGCTCCATGTTTTATCTGAGCTGTTAATTTTCCACTACCTCCGAGGGTAATACGCACATTAATATCTGGGTATTCTTTAGCAAACTCTTTTTTGAGTGCATCAATAGCATAGCTAACATTTGCGGCTACAGCCACGTTGATAGAGCCTCCAAAAAGAGTGACTACTAAAACGAAATAAATAAAAAATAGTTTAACTAATATAATGGACTCCTAAAAAAGATAATTTATTTCAAAACGGCTATCAAGATTGTTAAAATCACTTGCAGTTGTATCTACATAATCAGCATAACCAAGTCTCAATCGCCACTGCAGATTTACCATCGATGGTATATTTTGTACAAAACCTATGTAGTAATAAATCTCATCATTAATACCAATTTTATCATCATCTCCATCTGTATAGAGAATTGATGCTTGGATGAAAATATCTCTGTAAATACCCTCTGAATTAGCACTCCGTACCACTTCTAAACGGTAACTTTTAGTGTTAGCTCTCCAATTATACCTTCCCATAGAACGTGTATAGCCTGCTGTTGGAAAACCTCGCCATGGAGTAATCAAATCTGCTTCATCTAAAATGTAAGTAAATCCTAGATTAATCTTGTAGTTCTCTACTTTAGTGACTACTCTTGCTGCTATCATCTGTGCATCTACAGAGTTTACATCTTTGTAACCGGTAGTATTGGTAGTTAAAGATGCTCCACCAACTTCCCCTGCTCCATTGTCAAACTGTCTTATGTAACGGACTCCCGGTGTAATTGAAAAATTATTTGCTGGTTTAAATGAGTAGTTTAACTCTGTCATAATTTGCGAAACCAACTCAGGAACAATATAAAAAGAGGCATCTATTTTAAGATTTTCAATAGATTTATTTCTTAATTCACCAATAATAAGAGGTGCATCTGTCGGTTTATTTGCCACTTTGAGTGCTGAGTATGTCAAACCTTTATGCATCCCTGCATCATCATTTTGGCTCCACTGAGGCTTAATTGATGAAGAGGAAGATGAGTCACCAACCACTAAAACTCCATGAGCCTCTGTATGGTCACGAAGTTTTTGCTGGTGCAAATAGGCAAGTTTAAGAGCTGTCTTTGGAACTGCCTTTGTTATAAATACCAAACCATCAAAGGTATTTGGAATCATCTTTGTGTCATTAGACTTTGTATAAAAGCTCTCTACAAGTTGACGTCCTACTATAAACTGACTCTCACTCAGCCCACTGTAACGTAGATAAGCCTGCCCTACAACTCCCATAGCTTTGCTACCTGTGTTAATGTAGTTAAAACGGCTTAGAACATCTTTACCTGCTTTGAGGTGTCCTACAGGGTCACTACTCGCATTGAAAAAAGATTGAGAGCCGTAGAGGCCTACTCCTATGTCAACGTGGTTAAAAGTGGCACTATTGTAAACAAATGAAGCACCAACTCCACTAATAAGATGAGTGCTATGTCCACTATCTTCTTTTTTCCAATTATAGTAAAAGTTATTTGTCCGTAATCGTCCATAAAAGAGACCATCACTAAACATATCGGAGAAGTCTGAAACGATAGAAGGTTTAGAGTTATGAATTATCTGTCCATTGGTTTTAAGACTCTGTTTTGGAAGCATACTGTTTGCATTTAAACTTGTACATAGTAGTGCTAATATAATAAAATCAAGTAGAGAAGTTTTCTGTTTCACAGTTTATATCTTTTTAATAAAGTCGTTTATTTTATACTTATTATACTTAAAAAAATAGAGGTTTAAAGGAATTAGGAGTTTTTTTTGTTAGTAAATGGTGCGATCGGAGAGATTTGAACTCTCACACCCGTAAGGCACTACCCCCTCAAGGTAGCGTGTCTACCGTTCCACCACGATCGCATTGTTTGTAAAAAGAAAATAGTTCAACTCAAAAGAGTTGAACTGAGGGGTTACTTAAGAAGTCTAATGACTATCCTAAGTATGGGTTAGCATAAAGAGCGATTAATGCAATAACTAGTGCATAAATAACTTGTGCTTCGATCATTGCAAGAGCGATGAACATTGTAGTCATTAGTTTAGCACCAAGACCTGGGTTACGTGCAGTACCAGCAATAGTTGCAGCAGCAGTATGACCCATACCGATAGCTCCACCAAGAGCAGCAAGACCAAGACCAAGACCAGCAGCGATCATTGAGTATGCTTTAAGAGTTTCGTTAGCAACGTTACCCTCGTTTGCGAATGCAGCAGCAGAAAATGCTACTAGTAAAAAAAGAATTTTTTTCATTATATTGTCCTTAAAATTATTACAAAATCTTTCGGATAGCGTAACCTCATCTTGCGATAAAGCAACCCACACATAAATGCTAGGATTTCCCTACTAAAAATTGATAGGCGAATTATACATAAAAAAGCTTAAACTTTTTCTTATGCACGACCAAGAGAAATTTTATTCCCTTTAAACTCTAAAATTTCTACTGTAACTTTATCACCTTCACTAAACACATCACTTACTTTGTCTACTCTCTGGTCTGAGATTTTAGAGATATGTAAAAGCCCATCAGTTCCATCTGGAAGCTCTACAAATGCACCGAAGTCTACGATTCTCTTCACAGTCCCCTCATACTTGTCACCCACTTCATACTTAATTTTTGCCTGTTTTGGAGTGTTCACAATTTTTTCGATATGTCCACGCGCTCCAGCTACACCAGTTTTATTTTTACCAGTAATTTTTACTTTTCCATCTTTTTTATCGATATCAATCGCTACTTCAAACTTCTCAATCATCTCACGAATAGTTTTACCCGCTTGACCAATAACTTCACCAATAAAACTAGGGTCAATGTGAAAAAAGTCAACAGAAGGAAGAACACCATCGTTAAACTCTATCTCTTTTTCAGCATCTAACATAATGTCAATGATGTGTGAACGGCCTTCTTTTGCTTGGTATAGTGCTTCTTTAAGTACATCTAAAGAGATTCCACCAAGTTTAATATCCATCTGCATTGCAGTAATTCCATCTTTAGAACCCGTTACTTTAAAGTCCATATCTCCATCGTGGTCTTCAAGACCCATAATATCTGAGAGAATTGCATACTTGTCACCCTCACTAACCATACCCATAGCAATACCTGCGATAGTATCACTTGTCTCGATATCAGCTGCACGAAGTGCCATGTAACCACCACATACTGTAGCCATAGAGCTTGAACCATTTGACTCTAAGATTTCAGATACTAAACGTACCGTCTGTCCATCTAAATCAACCGCTGGTTCTAATGCACGTTTAGCTAAGTTACCGTGACCGAGTTCACGACGCTTTGTTCCCATAACAGGAGAAGCTTCACCCACTGAAAAACCAGGGAAGTTGTAGTGAACCATAAAGTTCTCGTTTTGAGTACCGCTATCTGTAAGAGACTCAAACATCTGTGCATCTTTTGGCCCACCCATAGTAAGCACTACAAGAGCCTGTGTCTGACCACGTGTAAAGAGACATGATGAGTGCGCATTTGGAAGAACATTTGTGTCGATACTAATAGGTCTTACCTCTGTTAAAGCACGACCATCTGCACGAACACTCTCGTTTAAAATCTGTGCACGAACCTGCTCTTTTTTAACACTATTAACAGCATCTTTAAGTTGTACTTCAAGCTCAACTGTCGCCCACTCCTCTTTAGTTGTAAGAATAGACTTACGAAGTTGTCTCAATGCAGTTGAACGTTCTGACTTTGCCATCTGGTTCATTGCATCTTTAATATCACTCATACAGTTATCTCTCACATAAGAGACCATCTCTTGATTAAGTACATGTGCTTTTAAGTTCAGTGGTGGCATAGCTTTTTGCAGAGGTTTAAATGCTTCTTCATACTTTGCATTAGATGCAAAAAGCTCTGCTTGTGTTTTTTCAAACACTTCTATAAGCTCATCTTCACTCATCGCATTTGAGACATGAGAGCTTATAACAGTTCCAGTCATAGTTGGGTCAAGCATAGGATCAGCAATCATATCAGTCACTTCAATCTCGGTGCCACCAAATGAACGCATCTCAATCATAAGAAGGTCATCTTTTGTCCCAGAAAGGTAAAGATCAAGTGTTGAACTTTTCAGCTGTGAAAGAGTTGGATTAAGCACTAACTCCCCATCAATTTTGGCAGCACGAACAGCAGAAACTGATCTGCTCATGTCAATATCAGAAGTAAAAAGTGCTGCTGAAGCCGCGTTAAGTGCTAAAACTTGTAAGTCAGACTCTGCATCAGCAGAAAAAACCATGATAGTTATCTGCGTTGGGTGTCCAAAACCTTCTGGAAAAAGTGGACGTAGAGAACGGTCAACTATACGAGAAGTAAGTGTCTCAAAATCACTCGGTTTTGTTTCACGTTTAAAGAAACCTCCAGGGATTTTACCAGCAGCATATGTCTTTTCAATATACTGCACAGTTAAAGGAAGAAAATCATCTTTAACTATCTCTGTTTCATCTATAACCACTGTCGCAAGAATTACACTCTTACCTGACTTTAACCAACATGCACCATTTGCTTGTTTTGCAACATCACCAAAAGAGTATGACTCTTCTCTATTTTCTAACTCTAAACTTACATCGTATTTCATTTTATATCCTATTCATTTAATAATTTTTCTAACTTTTCTTCATCTACATTTTCTAACTCTTCATAATAGAGTGCTGTCTCCACATAATCATCTATATCATAAAGAAAAAAGACATCATCTGCGAATGGTTCCAATAACTCTAAAATATCTGTTGGCAAAACAGGTACTGCAATATAAATTGCTTTGGGTTTTTGTGCTAATATTGTTTTGAGGGCAATCATAAACTTTGAACCAGTCTCACTACCTTCATCCACTAAAAGTACAAGCTCATCTTTCATAGATGTAAAGTGTCGCCCTTTTCTGTACTGATAGATATAACTTAAAATTTTATCTTCATGTTTCCTATGTGCTTCACCATAAATATAATCATACTGTATCTCAAATGCAGAGACTAGCTTTTCATGAATTACAATCTCCTCACCCTCTGCTACACGAGCAACTTCACACTCCTCATTATTGGGTGCTTTGATAGGTTCAGAAAAAAGAAAATCTATCTTATTTGAAAGTTTTCCTCTTATAAGAGATGCAAGTTCAAGTCCACCCTTACTTACAGCAATAATCTTCCAATTCTCATCCTTGACTCTCTGCATGGGAATCACATCGTGAAGCTTATGTGCGGCATCTTCACGATTTTGGAGTATATTTTTATATTTTTTCATTTATAAAGGTCCTTTTAACATCTCTGGAAGCTTAAGTGAAAAATCAGAGCTACTTGAATCACTCATCATCGGTTTTAATACAATAGTAAAGTATATATATCTGTCATATACAGATGATGCATCTTGCTGTGTTAAAATTGGTCTATTATTTTCAACATATCTCAATCCAAAATTCCAACATCTTTTTTTATATAAAAAACCTATTTCAGCACTTTTTTTCAAATTTGTTTTTAAATCATAATCATATCTCATATGATATGAGTAATGCTCATCGTAAGTATACCTTGCACTTGATGTCATAAAGCTTGTGTAACGTAGTGGATCACTGAGAGTTGTTTGGTCTATAAAAGTATCTTTGTAGAGATGAGAAAGAGCGATATTAAACCCATAGCCTGTATAAGAGACTTTATTAAAGAGTTTGGAAAAGCTTCCTTTATCATAATTATAAAACATATTATTGTAAAAATCTATCTCCGATGAGACTCTATACTCAAACTCATTTTCTAACTCCCCTACCTTATCTTTATCTGCTGAATAGGAGATATTTTGAGAAAGTCTATGGTAAATTCGTTGTGTTCCACTCTCATCAAAAACATGCTGTGTAAAGTCAAGTTGCAGAGCTTCATCAATATCTCTAATATTGAAAAACTCACACATTGGCTCATTTAGATTATCAGGATTTGAGCAAAATTCTCTGTTATCTTCATAAAAGCCTGAGTATATATTTGAGCCTCCATAAGTATATTTTGCACCCAAGCCTATAACATGTGTTAAATCACTATATGCACGAGTCAACTGTGTTGAAGCTGCTAAAATATTATAATTTCTTGCAAAATATCCATCATCATACTGGGGGTTTACAATAATAGCATCAGCATCACCATTGAACGTGGACTGTTGTGCATAAAGATATGCCGTGTATGAAACATCAACATACTCATCAAATAGTGAAGTTTGCAGAGTTATAGGAATATTTAGATCGGTTTGAATAACTCTTTTCCCTTCATGTCTTAATATATTGTTACTCTGTATATCTAGGTTATAAAAAAGATGATTCTCAAGCAGTGTATCGAGGTAGTAATGGTACTGAAAAGTAGGCAGTTTTTGAAGTGTCTTTTTATTACTCACTTCTGTCAAATCTTTATAGTATTTAAAATATGTACCAAAATAGTGCTTATCTGTGTTGTAAAAGAGGTTCACACGAGATAAAATCTGTGTAGCTGTAGCATTTTGGGTTGTATCATTTGTTGCAAGATTGATATAGTCAACATCATTCATATGGTTTATATCTGCATAAAGACCAGATTGTCCACTCCAATCTAAATCAAACCATTCATTAATTGGGTCTGTATTATTATAATTAAAATTATATCCATAATGATAATCATTAAGTAAGTTTTCACTTTTAAAATAATCTTCATTCTCATTAAAGTAACCCATTTTAAGCTCACCCTTACTTACCTTAGAATCGATAAATCTAAATGTAGAGTAAAGCCCATAACCACGAGAAGTTCTCACTTGAGGTTTGAGTTCTAAATCCCACCAGTTCTGCTCTGCTATATATATAGGCTGTTCATAGTAGAGTCCTTCACTATCGGAGAGCCCAAGAGATGGTGTTAAGAGGCCCGTTCTACGTTTAGTATCAAGCGAATAGCCAAAGTATGGAGTATAAAAGACGGGGATATCATATATGTAGAGTCTCGCATTATAAAGGTTTAACCACTTATCTTCTGCATTATAGTTAGAGGAGCTAAACTCTATTTTCCATAGAGGATTATTTGGGTTACAACCACTCGTCATACCTGCAGTGATTTCTAAATCTTTATCTTTAGCCTCCCCTTTACCTGCACTTAACCAGACTTTAGAGTTTTTTTCAAGCATAAAAAAAGGCTCAAATGTTCTCTCTTTTTTAGCAATATTAAGTTTCGCATAATCTCCTAAAAGTTTATAGTCATCCCCTTGAGTTGCACGAATATTATCAAAAAGTTCTAGCTCACCCGTCAACCTATCATAAGTAGCTCTGTTCGCACTGAGGTAGTAATCTTTATAGACTACTATTACATCTCCACTAGCTTTGACAATATTTTCTTGTGATTCTAAAGAGGAGGCATAAATCTCTACCTTATCTGAAGCATAAGCGCTTAAAACAAAGACAAAAGAGACTAGGAGAAGTTTAAGCATTTACAACTAAAGTCTTTGCTGTGGTATCGTGCCATGTTTGACGAGTTTTATTTAGCATTCCCCAAAGAAAACCAAGATAAAAAATCATCTCACTTACAATTCTAAATATGGCACGATTAAGGGCACTTAAAACAGTTGGATTATCTAGTGTTTTAATCTCTATAACTCGTATTTTAGTCGCCATTTTACCTAGAGATGCACCATAGTGCATTATAAAAAATGCTTGATAAAAAATTTTCATTGCCATATATTCTAAAACAAAAGTATTGGTAATTACAATCATCTCTTCCATTGTTTGCGCTGCTGCAAAAGAGTCCCATAGAGCTATTATAAGCAAAAATGAGAGGAGCATTTCATCTATAAAAAAAGCTAAACTTCTCTTTTTAATGGATGCTAATGTTATACCCTCACGGTGGAGTATATTTTCTACCTCTTCATTCATCTACTAAAGTGCCTGATATGCAATATCTGTTCTGATTTTTTTACCAGCAAAATGGACTTGACCACATCTGAGATAAGCTCTATCTCTAGCCTCTTGAATTGTATCACCAAGACCAACACAGACTAAAACACGACCACCATCTGCATAAAGGACACCATCTTCTTCACTTACACCTGCAAAAGATATATGTGTATTTTTCTCTATGCTCTCATGTTTAACATCATCTAAGATAATTTCAGCAGGAGTTGAGCTTTTGTATGGGTAGTTCTCACTTGCCATCACAACACCCACAGCAAACTGTTTAGAGAACTCAACTTTAATGTCAGAAAGGCGGTTTGTTGCTGCTTTATAGAACATATCACTCACATCTGAAGTCATTAGAGGCATCAGTATTTCACACTCAGGATCTCCAAAACGCACATTAAACTCTAACGTGATAGGCTCGCCATTGACAACCATAATCCCAATAAAAAGAACACCCTCAAAAGGAGCACCCTCTTTTTTCATTCCATCTAAGGTTGGACGGATCACTCTGTCTCTTACTTTTTGGTAAAGCTCTTCATCTACCAAAGGTGTTGGAGCGTAAGCACCCATACCACCAGTATTTGGACCCTCATCACCATCTAAAAGACGTTTATGATCTTGTGCAGCTTGGAGTAAAATATAATCATCTCCATCACAAATAGCAAACATTGAGAGCTCGTAACCATCTAAAAACTCTTCAACAATTACTTTTTTACCTGCATCCCCAAAAGATTTTCCGCTCAACATTTCGCCAATCGCTTTTTTCGCTTCGTCATGAGATTGAGCAATGATTACACCCTTTCCACCACACAAACCATCTGCTTTTACAACTATAGGAGCCGTTAACTTGTCTGTAAACTTGTATAAATCCTCAATAGAATCACTCTCTATGTAAGCAGCAGTAGGAATGTTGTACTTTGCTAAAAAGTTTTTCATATAAACCTTAGAGCCTTCAAGTTGTGCCGCTTCCTTACTTGGTCCAAAAATTGTAAGACCACGAGCTTTAAAAATATCTACAACACCATCAACAAGAGGAGCTTCAGGGCCTACTATTGTTAACTCTATAGCATTTTTCTCTGCAAAGTCTGCTAGTTCATTGTAGTCTTTAATATTTAAGTTCTCGCCTAAAGCATTTGTAGCACCGTTACCAGGCTGAAAATAGAGTTCATGACTCTGCTCTTCATTTTTAATTGCACGTGCTATTGAGTACTCACGACCACCACTACCTAAAATCAAAATTTTCATATATTATCTCCGTATAAATAAAAAAAGTATTTAATCAACCGATGTAAATCAATTCATTAAATACTTTAGGGGTTTTTTAATAGATAACCCAAATAGCCGTTTCACAGTTGGCTTGGTTCTAAAAGCCTAATTTGGGCGAAGAGAGAACTATCTATCGGCGACATATTCTCGGCTAAACGAGTTAACCTCAAACGACTACATCGACACACAACAGCTCTACTAGTTCGCGATTTGAATATGTAGAACCCTCATTGGTGTGATTAATCGAACTATTCAGATTATCTAATACCATTATACAAAAATATTACTTGATTTAATTTTAGCTATGCTGCTATATAATACAAATATTAAAATAATTTCAAGGCTAAAAATGGCATATATTCCACTTATTGCACGAGTTAATTCACTTCCTCCTCTCCCAGAGTCTGTCCTTCAACTAGAACAACTCTTTGCACAGGGTGATCCAGATATAGATAAACTTGTCCAAATAATTACATTAGACCCCTCTTTAACAGCAGATATACTCTCAAAAGTAAATGCCCCTTACTACGGTTTTGCAAAAAACATAGTCTCTGTTTTACAAGCAGTGACCCTTTTTGGTTCTGCACAAATTCGTTCCATAGTCCTCTCTTCGAGTATACAGCGAAGTTTTGATGTTGATCTAACTCCTTATGGCATAACTACATCTGAATTCTCAAAAATATCTACAATGCAGAGTGAACTCATGTTTCAGTGGTATATGGCCATTAATATTGACATTGCAAGAGCAGTAACACCTATTGCTTTTTTAATGGAAACAGGGAAAATTTTAATTGCTAAAGATATTTTACAAGAGCATAAAGAGAATGAGTTTTTAAATGATATAAAAAAATATGGTGATGTCTCTTTTGCGGAGAACAAATACACGACAATGAACACTTCACAAATTAATGCTCTCATTTTCAAACATCTTAACCTAAATGATATTTTTTGGGAGACTATGCAGTACTTAGACTCCGAGCAAGATGTTCCAGAGAATTTTAAAGATATAGTTTTAGCACTCCA
>Ga0256827_10003033_pt1 | contig 10714 bp, 11 predicted proteins | sample CV84metaG_FD_185977 | JGI IMG/M metagenome (GOLD analysis project Ga0256827, IMG submission 185977) | Hydrothermal vent microbial communities from East Pacific Rise, Pacific Ocean - CV84 | ecosystem: Environmental > Aquatic > Marine > Hydrothermal vents | place: Pacific Ocean: East Pacific Rise...
AGATATTATCCGTACAAAATATCCAAAGGCATATCCAAAAAAGATAAAACCACCTGTACAAAAAAAGCCAAATCCACCTATCCTTAAAAAACCACAAAAAAAACAACTAGAACAAAAGATAAAAATCCAAAAGAAAAAAAAAGAACATGTTGAAAAAGTCACTAAACATATTGTGTATAGTCATAAAACAGAAGATAAAAACAGTAAAATCCTAAAAACATCAAAAGAGAATAATCATATATATATCTATATTTTAATTGCTTTGGTATTTATACTTTTGTTATTTATATTGGTAATGTTACAAATAATCTTAAAGATAAAAAAGAAAAATAGAATCCAGAGTATAAGAGATAGTGTTAATGTGGAACATATCAAACAGCTTAAACTTGATCTAAGCAATAAAGACAAGGTGCTTTCAAATGCTACACATGAGCTAAGAACACCGATGACTGCTATCATAGGTCTAATCCATATGCTTTTAGAGGATAAGCTATCTCCAAAGCAAAGAGACTATATCCAACATATAGAAAGCTCTTCTGATAATATGTTAAGAATCATCAATGATATTTTAGATATTTCAAAAATTCAAGCTGGAAAACTAAATATTGAGCATGTAGAGTTTAATATCAATGATGTAATGGAATATGTTTTAAATACAGTATCTATAAAAGCCAAAAACAACAATATCTCCATATCTATGGATATAGATTATGATGTTCCATCTTATGTTGTAGGTGATTCATTTAGACTTGGTCAGGTCCTTATAAATCTTCTCTCAAATGCTGTAAAATTTACAAAAGATGGTGAAGTTTCCCTAAAAGTGGAAAAAATCTCAGATCATGATGAGCATGTAAAATTAAAATTTATGGTTTCTGATAGTGGTATAGGTATGACAGAATCTCAAATGCAAAATCTTTTTCAGTCATATCATCAGGCAACTGCATCCACAACAAGGGAGTTTGGCGGAACAGGACTTGGCTTATCAATATCTAAAGAGTTGGTAGAGCTGATGGGCGGGGAGATGAGTGTAAAAAGTCAAAAAGACATAGGAAGTACTTTTACATTTAGCATCGATTTTAAACTAAAAGATCTCCAAAACAAGCGTCAATATCGACTTCCATCAGCTTCAATGCTTCATAAAAAAATCTTAATTGTAGATGATTCAAATAAAAATGTCATCTCCCTTATGAAATTTTTTGGATACTTTAATTATAAGATTCATACGATTGGATCTTTTGAAAAAGATACACTAGAATCCAACATGATATTTGATATAGTTGTTATAAACCAAACAAAACTATCAACCCTCGCTATAAATAAAATAAAAGGGATACAGCTTAAATACAGCTCTAAACTTGTTGTACTTAGTGAACTATACAGCACGATAAATGATGCCTCTCTCCAAGGTATAAAAATAGATAGTTATCTGAAAAATCCTTTTACTCAATACAGTATCCTAAATATGATTAGTGAACTCTACAGCAATAAAGATGAAGAGATAAGCATTAAAGAGAGTCTAAAAGGTTTATCTGGTAAAAAAATCCTTGTAGCAGAAGATAATAAACTAAATCATAAAGTTATTTTTAGCTTATTATCCCATACAGATATCGAACTTGTATTTGTTGAAAATGGTAAAGAAGTACTTGAATTATTAGACAATGGAATCAAGTTTGATATGATACTTATGGATATAAATATGCCTGTACTGGGTGGCTATGAAGCAACACAAGAGATTAGGAAAAACAAAGATTATGATGATATACCTATATTGGCATTGAGTGCTGATGCTACAGATGAAGCGACACAAAGGGCAGTTGCATCTGGGATGCAAGGGTATCTTTTAAAACCTATAGAGGTTGATATATTTTATAAAAATATTTTTGATATATTAAGTAAAATAGAGGACGAATCTTCAATTGAGGTAAAAGATAAAAATGATGATTTTAAAGAATTATCTATATCTTTATGTTTAAAAAAATGCAATGATGATGAAAGCTTTTATAAACTTATTTTAGAAGATTTTAAAAAGATGTATAAAGATTCAGAACAAAGATTTGAAAAGTTATGTAAAGAAGCAAAATTTAAAGAAGCAAAACAGATGGCAATGGATGTAAGAGATGTCGCTTTAAATATAGGGGCTTATCATCTATATAAAAGTGCAGCTAATATGGAACAGGTGTTTGCAAGAGGTTTTGCTGATAATTGGCAAGAGTTACTTGAGGATTACAGCTTAAACCTTACAAATCTTTTTAAAGATATAGATAAATACTTATCTTATCACCGCACCAACAAACTAACTTAATTTTTGAGATGACTGTCATATTTGATTGTAAAATTATTATAAGACCCCTTAACTTTTTATTCTACATTGTGGCACAATTTTGCTACAAAATGTATTGGTTCAAAAGCTAATGAAACTAAGAAGTTTGAGGCTGTTACAAAAGATGTTTGTATAAATAGTATGATATAATTGAAATTATGGATGTTATGTCTAGCAGAAATGTAAAAGAAGAATGGGTTTATTTTACTTTAAAAAGTCCATCTTTAATCAAAAAAATATCTATTATAGAAACACATTATTTTTCAAAGATTGAGGATAGCGAGAATAGATGTTTAAAAGTTGTAATAAATCCAACTACAGGAATTATCGTAACAGCTTATTTTGATAGAAATATGAGAAAAAAGGGTTACAAATGAAAATTTTATATGATAATGAGACTGATAGTATCTATGTTAAATTTTCTTCAGATGCCATTGTTGAGAGTGAAGAAGTAAAAAAAGATGTTGTTGTTGATTATAATGATAAAGATGAAATAGTATCTGTGGAAGTTTTAAATGTAAAAATAAACCCTCATGAGATTGAGATACCTACAGTTTTAAAAAGTGCATAAAAAAGTTGTAACTAATCACCTCATCTAAAAGAGAGAATTCCCCCTCAATCACACTCTTTAAAGTTTCAAATTCATTTAAGCCTCTTTTTCGTGAGGTATCAATAATACTTCTTAATGTTGCATAATTTTTTGCACCATCAAGTGACTTAAATTGTCCAGACACTTTTTGTTTTACTTTTACATTTCTAATTGCTCGCTCACTAACATTATTATCAGGTGGGATATTTTCATTAAGAAGAAATGTAAAGATTTTATCTTTGGACTTTTGAAAATGTTATTTTAATTTCTTGGGGTAGTATATAGGCAGCCACTCTTAACGATTCACACTAAAAACAGTATAGTCTAAGTAACCTACATCCCCAAATAAGGATGTAAAACCTCAGGTATCTCTATATGTCCGTCCTCTTTTTGAAAATTTTCCATAATAGCTACAAGTGTACGCCCAACCGCTAAAGAACTTCCGTTTAGAGTGTGTACAAACTCATTTTTCTTGCCATTTTTGTAGCGTATTTTTGCTCTTCTTGCTTGGAAGTCTCTCGTATTTGAGATAGAGCTTATCTCTCGGTAGCAGTTTTGCCCTGGTAGCCACACGCCATTGGATAATATTTTTTAAAACCTTTTATAAGTGTTAGTATACAATGGTTTGACTTAGGTTTTAAATTTTATTTTATATGTTTTGGCAATGAATAGGCAGTTACTATTGGGTTTTTGGTGGTGTTTTAGAGTAAAGAAAAAATAGTTATAATTTACAATACCAAGTTATTATTTTAAATTGATTTAATTTTTAAGAAGTCGATTTTAATATGTTTCTTCTTTTTAGGATTAAATTTATATTCATATTTTTTTGCTAAATTTTTTCTACCTACATTTTTAAATGCTTGATTAATAAGTTCCCAAGTATTACTTTGTCCACTTAAAAAATCCCAAAATTTATTTTCTATCAAAACATCTTCATTCTCAATAAGAGGTACTGCTCTCGAACCATTTTTATCCCACCATGAATTTGGGGTATATGGATTATATGGAAAGGCTATATATGCTTTAAAATCTAATGTTGGTTTTGATAATGTTCTATATGCATACCAATTCATAATAGTCTTATTAAATTTTAATCCACTCCCTTTATTGATTTGTACTGTTTTTATATCAAATGCATATTCTTTATTATTTTTTTTCAACCATACATCTATGCCTTCCCCAGATGTTAAGGTTGTATTTCTGTATACTTTTATAGGTAAAGTATGTATTTCTCTTTTGAGGTGATTAACATATCTTGTTAGTGATACAGAACCTTTTGTATCTTCTCTTTTTTTTACCCAAGCAGATACAATGTTTTCTAAACACTTTGGATAGTCAGCTTGTTTACTGAATTCTTTTTCATTTAGTACTTCAAAGCCATTTTCTTCAGCAAGTTTTTTTGCAAGTTTTTCCCATAAGGTTGTACCAAAACTTGTAAAAAGTCCATGCATAATTGATTGAATTCTTCTTTCTTTTGGAAATATTTGTTCTAATGGTTGCATGGTGTTAGGTTCCCATTTTGATAAATAGTTATTTATTAATGATTCTATAATATTTTCAATTTCCTTAAGTAATATATCATTCATCTATTTTTCCATAAGCTTTATATAGTAAATCAACAAATTTTTCACTAGTTTGGAGTGTTAAGTTTTTAACTAAAATTTTTGAGATTTTATCGTACATATAATAAATAGCATTTTTATCATTTGTAAGTAACTCGTAAAAGCTTTGACCATCTATTTTTCTAATATCCTCTCTATTTGGTCGATTGGTTTTAGTTGTGTTATCGGGTGGTGTAAATTGTATATTAAATTGTTTTGGTTTTTTAGGTATTATTTCTACATAGTATCCTGTATAACCTTTATATTTAGGTTCATTCAATAAGGAAGAAATATCATCATAAATAGCAACTTTGTGATTACCTTTTGTTGTGTTGTGCTTATTTTTTATTTCTGCAATAATTTTCTTTTTATGACATACAATATCAACAACTCCACCAACACCTAAATCTTCCACATCTTTTATATTTCCCAGTAGTTGTTGATGTAAATTACCTATAGAGTTTTGTAGTGTTTTTTGATGCTGCCTTGCTGTTTCAGCTTTAATCCAATTATCATAATCTAATCCATTTATACTAGCTTCTATTATTGATGAAAATGGGTCTAATACATTTGCATAAATATTTTTTTCTTTAGCTTTTGCTTTAAAGTCTTTTATTAATGCTAAAACTAACTCTTCAATATTTTCATCATCTCTTAAATATTTCATTATTCCTCCAAAAATATTACAAACTGTCATATTTTTAATAAAATTAAAATAATTGCATTACTATATCATAAAGTGTTTATTAATGAATAATTCAATAAAATAACCATGTATAAAGTTGTGTAAGGTGGGTATATAAATGGAACAAGTATTTTCAATAAATAAAGCAGCTGAAATATTAAATATTTCCAAGGAAACTCTTAGAAGGTGGGATAATGAAGGTAAATTAAAAAGTACTAGAAATCCTATTAATAATTACAGAGAATATAAAAAAGAAGATTTACTGATTTTTGAAAATGGACAAATGTATTTTGGTCTGAATGAACATCAGCAAGTTAAACCCACTAATAAATATAAAAGTATTGAATTATTTGCTGGTGCTGGTGGATTAGCATTAGGGTTAGAAAAAGCTGGTATTACCCATACAATGCTAAATGAAATTGATAAAAATGCAGTTGCAACATTGAAAAAAAATAGACCTAACTGGAAAGTAGAACATGGAGACATTAGTGAAATAGATTTTACTCCTTATAAAGATAAAATAGATTTACTTACTGGGGGGTTCCCATGTCAAGCATTTAGTTATGCTGGTAAAAGACGAGGATTTGAAGATACAAGAGGAACTCTATTTTATGAATTTGCAAGAGCACTAAAAGAAACAAATGCACCTGTATTTATTATCGAAAATGTAAAAGGTTTAAGAAGTCATGATAAAGGTAAAACATTAGAGACTATGATAGATGTACTTACTAATGAATTAGACTATCATGTATTTGAACCAAAAGTTTTAAAAGCTATTCATTATAGAGTTCCTCAAAAGAGAGAACGATTAATTATAGTTGGAATTAGAAAAGAGTTTAAAGATAAAGTAGAATATAATTACCCAGAACCATATGACAAAATTTATACATTAAAAGATGCTCTAAAAAAAGGAGAGCTATTTGATACTGATGTTGAAATATCAGGAGGACAATTATATCCTACTAGAAAAAAAGAGATTTTAGATTTAGTGCCTCCAGGAGAATATTGGAGAAGTTTACCTATTGAAATTCAAAAAGAATATATGCAAAAAAGCTTCTATCTTGGTGGTGGAAAAACAGGTATGGCTAGAAGAATAAGTTGGGATGAACCAAGTTTAACACTAACTTGTTCTCCTGCCCAGAAGCAAACAGAAAGATGTCATCCAGACGAAACCAGACCTTTTCAAGTTAGAGAGTATGCTAGGATTCAAACATTTCCAGATGATTGGATGTTTGAAGGTTCTCTGAGTCAACAATATAAACAAATTGGGAATGCTGTACCTGTTAATTTAGCAGAAGAAATTGGATATTCAATAGTAAAACTATTGAATGATATTAGTAATTTATATTAGACTAACATAATGATTTCCAAAAGTAACCGCACAGAAATAGAAATTTTCAATGATTTAGAAAGGCTTTGTAGTTGTTCAGGATATGCTCATGTTATTGCTCATTTATGTTTTAAAAATAATTTAACTAAGTATACTGGGGATATTACAACTGATGATTTAGATCATATTTATAGTTCTGATTATCTTATTAGAAATGAACTCGCAATATTAATTGGTCTTTTAGTTAAAAATACAATAGACTATTTGCACCCTACTGCAGCTAGTATGGAAGTTATGATTAAAGAGACTCAAAAACTTTTACAAGAATTACATGATTTAATGTCCAGTACTATTTTTCAAAATATTTTTAATGAAGATACTCTTAATAATAAGAAAAATCCATTTAAAGATGCAATGTCTTTAAGAGAAGCTATTTTTTATGGTTCTGAATCGGCTTACAATTTTCAATATAGAGACTTTTCAAAACTAAAGTATAAGAAAGATGATGCTTGGTTTATATCAAATAAAGGCTACTCTGTTGAACAGGCTCATTCTGTAATTATTGCTATAGAAAAATTACAAGTAGACAAAGCTTTATCAACCATAGAGAGCTTAGAAATAACACCTCTACATAAGTGGACTTTATTACCAGCATTTCAATTTTCTATTGATGACATATATAAGTATATTAAAGTAGATAAAAAAACAATTTACAATATTTTAGCTTCTTTTACTGTACCAAGCAGTTCAAATAATAAAGAGTATAATTCTATTGATGACTTTAACATAACAAATGCGTATCCACTTATATCTATAGATAACAATACATATCTTTTATTTCAAAATTATTCTCTAGTTGAAGCATTTTATGAAACTCCATTTTTTTGGTTTAATGAAGATAAACAATATAAAAATACAGCAATGATAAATAGAGGTCATTTTACTGAAAAATTGTCAGAAGATAGGCTTCAGCTTGTTTTTGGAAAAGATAATGTCTATTCTAATATAGATATCATTGATAGCAAAGGTAATAAAGCAGGAGAAATAGATGTTCTTGTTGTTTATGCAAATAGAGCTATTATCTTACAGGCTAAGTCGAAGAAATTAACTCTTAAAGCGAGAAAAGGGAATAATTTTAATTTAAATGATGATTTTAAAAAAGCAATTCAAGATTCATATAATCAAGGATACTCTTGTGCAAATTTAATAGAAAATATAAACTATAATTTAATAGACTCTACTGGTCATGAAATATCTATTACTAGAAAATTTAAAGAAATTTATATTTTTTGTATTGTGTCAGACCACTATCCAGCTCTAAGTTTCCAATCTCAACAACTATTAGAATTTCAGCAAACTGAAAATATACTTCCACCTTTTATAATGGATGTATTTTTACTTGATGTTATGACTGAGATGCTTCAAGCTCCACTATATTTTTTGAGCTATATAAATAAAAGATCACTCTACAATAATAGAGTAAGTATATCTCATGAACTTACTACTCTCTCTTACCATTTGAAACAAAACCTATGGATAGCAGATGATTTAAGTATGCTAATGCTACATGATGATATTGCACATGATTTAGATATTGCAATGATGGCAAGAAGACAGGGAATTTCAGGAAATAAGACTCCGAAAGGTATTCTAACTTTACATACTGGAACAGTCGTTGGAAATATAATAAAGAATATTGAAAATATTGAAGATACTGAAATTATTGATTTTGGCTTTCTTCTTTTAACTCTTAGTTCTGATGCATTGGACCTCTTTAATAAGAATATTAACAAGATAATTAACTTAACTAAAATAGATGGTAATCATCATGATTTTATGTTTTCAATAGATGAAGGAAAAACAGGAATAACCATTCATTGTAATTATTATGACATTGAGATGGCAAAATCTTTATTGCATGAACGATGTGAAATGCGAAAGTACAAACATAAAGCAGCAAGTTGGTTTGGAATATCTATAGATCCTATAACAGCATCTATAAAATTTGGGACTACTTTAAATTTTCAATGGGAAAAAACTAAAAAAATGGAAGTCAAAGTTAAAGACCTATCAATAGAACCAACAAAACAGCTAAATGCAAGAGTAATTAAAAAGATAGGAAGAAATGATTCTTGTCCTTGTGGGAGTAATAAAAAATATAAAAAATGTTGTTTAAAAAACAATACTTCTCTAAATCAATAGTCTCGCAAAGTCAACTTCAAAAAACACTCCTCTCAAAATCCACAAACAAACTAATACCTATGTCTCAAGTCCTGTCTTTTGGTAGGGTATCTGAACCTTTAAGAGATGATAATACATCTATATAACAATAACACAAGGATTTATCATGTTAGTAGGATATGCGAGAGTTTCAAGTACAGGTCAGAACTTAACAAGTCAAATAGAAGCACTTCAAAAAGCTGGATGCGATAAAATATTTCAAGAAAAAAAATCAGGTACTAAAATATTTAATAGACCTGAACTTGATAATGCTCTTGATTTTTGTAGAGAGGGAGATACTTTAATAGTTACAAGATTAGATAGATGTTCCCGAAATGTAAAAGATTTACACACAATTATTGAAAACCTAAATAATAAGGGTGTTGGTTTTAAAGCAACTGAACAAGAAATTGACACAACTACAAGTGCAGGTAGATTAATGATAGGGCTTTTAAGTATTGTTAGTGCCTTTGAAACAGATTTAAGAGCAGAGCGTCAAGCTGATGGAATTGCATCTGCTAAAAAAAGAGGTGTTAAGTTTGGTGGTACACCTAAGCTAAGAGATGAAGATGTAAAAAGAATTATAGATTTTCAAAATTTTACCACTATGACAAATGCAGATATTGCTAAAGAGTTTGATATCGCTCGTTCAACACTTTTACGATATGTTGCAAATTATAAAAAGAGTTTGGAAGGATAACACTAACTTCCGTAACTTTTCACCATCCTCCAAATATAATCTTTTTATGTTGAAATATCAAATTAATTTAAAAGTACACCATCAAAACTATGACCTAACAACTGATGAAGATGATTTTGCTTTATTTTTGTATAAAAATATTTTAGAAGATTTTGAAGTGGATGATAATAACTCTAGACTTGATTTATTGAATGCGTATGTAAAAAAGGTATATGCCTTGCATCAGCAAGAACAGAGTATTGAAAATATCATTGATAAATTAGATATTTGCGTGTTTTAAGCCACAAGAAGATAGCACCAACAATTAAGTTGGTGTTATCTGATGTCTTATGCATTGATAGTGAAATTAAAAAAAATACCATTAACGATATTACTAACAAAAGCAAAGTTTCCCCTACATTTATAATTCATTAGCAAACATCTTTAAAAGTATGTAATCACACTTTAAGACATATATTCGCTACTCATGCAGTGATGAATAACAGTGTCTTTTTAGTACAAAAACTTTTAAATCACAAAGATATAAATCAAACTTTGAGATATGCTAAAATAGAAGATGATAAAAAGGCTGAGGCTGTTGCGAAGATGTTTTAATATTTTGTATTATTTACACACTAATAGTCGGTATAATTCTTGTATCAAATAAAATATATTCAATTTCTAAATTCTATATTAGTAAGTGAGAAAGTTAATGAGCAAAATAAAGCAATCACATAGTGAAATTATTGAACATTTAAATGAGCAAATGAATTTTTTAAAATCATCGTGTCAAGCTTTTGATTTTGGTAATATAGCAGAGGGCAAGAGAATAGCCTTAGCTTTAAGAATATTACTACATGATACAAAAAATTCGACATCATTATTAAGTCAACTTAAATTAAAAGACAAAATAAAATTCTTAAATTCAGCATACAATTATGATTCAAATAATTTATTTGCATATCATGGACTTGTAGGGCTAAGAATATCAAGTGATGATAGGGGTAATCGCTTCTTTCCATTATTGGAAAGTAGTAAAAAGAAAATGAAATTACAGTTTACTGATTGGTGGGATAAACCAGTAATTAAAGATACTCTTAATGTGTTTTTTACTAGAAAAGATATAGTCTTAAATATAGCGAATACAGATGGTGGTGCTCACATTGATCCCAAGTTAAATGAAGATTACTCAAACTTATCACGAACTAATACAATCGGATGGAAATCAATTGATAGTGGTGGTGTTGAATCTGAATTAATGGGTGTTGAATTAGCAAGTGTCCGCCAAAT
>Ga0256827_10003034_pt1 | contig 10713 bp, 11 predicted proteins | sample CV84metaG_FD_185977 | JGI IMG/M metagenome (GOLD analysis project Ga0256827, IMG submission 185977) | Hydrothermal vent microbial communities from East Pacific Rise, Pacific Ocean - CV84 | ecosystem: Environmental > Aquatic > Marine > Hydrothermal vents | place: Pacific Ocean: East Pacific Rise...
CAAAGTAGACTATACAAACAATCCAGCAGAGGGTAAAGAGAGTACGGATACTACATTTACTATAGGTCTTATAGTAGATTATTAAAAAAAACTTCGAGCTTTGCTCGATGTTACAAACAATGTTAAATCGTAATTTATCTTAAATTTTACTATCAGATATAGTTTTAAAATACTTATCTTTAACATCTCTACTCCATAACATAAAAAACCCTAACGCCAATAATGCAAAGAATGATGAACTTAAAAACAAATACTTAGGATAATACTCATAAATATATCCAGATATAAAAGCCCCGCCAAGCCCACCAAGCCCATATGACAATCCAGAAAATAGTTGCTGCGCAAGAGGTCTATTTTTATAGTAGTAAAACAGATAACTTATAGATGCTGAATGAAAAAGAGCAAAACTAAGAGCATGGATACTTTGAGAAAAAAACAATACTTCTATATTTTGAGGATATGCAAAAAGTAAAAACCATCTAAAAGCAGTTGCCAAAACACTCAATTCAACAATAAAAAGTAACTTTTTTTGAAGCAATCTAGCTTGAGTAAAGAACATAACAATCTCCACTAAAACTCCAAAACTCCAAAGATATATGGTTGTATCCATACTGATACCATTATCTGTTGCATATATAGTAAAAAAATTATAAAAAGATCCAAAACTCAACTGCATAAATACAAAACCACTCCATAATTTCCAATCTTGCAGTAAGTTTATACCATCTATACTTTTTGCATCTATCTTATCATCTTTTTTGTATTCTAATCTAGCTACAAAATAAGCAAAAATAGCACTTAAGTATGTTAACACAACCAAAAAAGCCAAAGGAATCTCTGGAGAGGATAATATCCTAACTAAAACTAAAGCAACAAAAACAAATCCAACTGAACCAAAAAGACGTATCTTTCCATATCTTTCTTTACCTATACTACTAAGAGCTATAACTTCCACATAAGGCAACACAAGACTTAAGCCAATCCCAAAGAAAATATTTGATACAACAAGAAGATAAAAATCATTTATACTTAGATAAAAAGCAACAGAACTCAATAGCATCAACACTAAAGCAAAATTGAAAATCTTATGATTTAATTTTAATGTTTTCATAAACAAAAATGGTAAGATAAATCTAACCAAAGGCATAGCAGAAAACACTACACCTATCTCACTGGGAGAGTAACCAAGTTCAGACAATACCTTAGGCATAAATATAAGATATACACCAACTATAGAAAAGTAAAAAAAGTAAAAAAAAGACAATAACCTATTCATATTCATATGATATCAAACTGTAACTGTTATTATGTTATAATCACCCAAAAGCTCATATTTGGGAGACAATATATGATAAAAGAGATGAAAAAGGATGATTTTATCGTATCTAAAACAGATACGAAAGGTCGTTTAACCTACGTAAATAAGATTTTTATGGAGATGGCTGAGTACTCAGAAGAGGAACTTTTAGGGAAGCCACACAGCATTATAAGACATCCAGATATGCCTAAGGCTGTTTTTAAACTTTTATGGGATTATGTAAAAGCTGGGGATGAGATTTTTGCCTTTGTTATAAACAAAACTAAAAACAATAACGACTACTGGGTTTATGCAAATATAACACCTTCATTTGATGAAAATAAAAATATTATAGGATACTACTCTGTAAGGAGATATCCAAATCCAGATGCTATAGCAATAATAAAACCAATCTATAAAAAAATGTTAGATGCAGAACGAAGTGGTGGCATAGAAGCTGGCGTAAGAGTCTTAACAGAAATTTTAAATGAAAAAGGAGTAGATTACAATGAACTTATCATCGATATACAAAAATAAACAAACACTTCTTCTTCTAGTAACACTTATAATAATAGCTGCTTATGCACTGTTTATATCTGAGTTTATCATAGTAGGATTGGCTTTAGTGATGGCAATAGTTTCTGTATTTATACCATCTACAACAACTTCATCTAGTAGTAATATCAATCAATCTATGAGAAGAGTTCTCAAAAATGCAGCAGCAGGTAAACTTGAGGATAGAGTTACTCATATACCAAATAATGATTCAGAAGAAGCAAAATTTGCATGGGCACTCAACGATGTACTAGATCAACTTGAAGCTTTTATGAGAGATACAGCTACAACTATAGAAAATGCTTCAAGTGGTAAAACATATAGAAGAACTTATTCTTCAGGGCTTCATGGTATCTTTAAAACAACCGCTCAAGGACTAAATAAAGCTATCGCATCTATAGCAAATGGACATAGAACAAAGATCCATGGTCAGATGTCAAATGAATTTAGTAAACTTGGAGGAGGCGTTGCAGAAGGTCTTGTTATCATACAAAATGACTTAACAAGGACTACAGATGATTCTAAAGAGATAGTTGATATAGCAAAAAGAACGGCAGATGAATCTTCAAAAAGTCTAGGCAGCGTAAAAGAGATTGGTGAAAGACTAAATACTTTAGTTGAACTTATAAGTCACTCACATGAAGGTATCGTTTCACTTGAGCAAAGATCATCAGAGATATCTGAAGTTGTTGGACTTATCAAAGATATAGCAGATCAAACTAACCTTCTTGCACTAAATGCAGCGATAGAAGCAGCAAGAGCTGGTGAACATGGTCGTGGTTTTGCTGTTGTTGCTGATGAAGTTAGAAAACTAGCTGAGAGAACTCAAAAAGCAACAAGTGAAATAGAGATAAATATATCTACACTTCAACAAGAGTCTAATGATATGAGAAGTAACTCTGAAAATATATCAGAGATAGCACATAGTTCTAGTGAAGTTATATCTGAGTTTGAGACTACATTTACTGAACTTCATAACTTAGCATCTGATGCTTCAAAATCTGCTGTCTTTATACAAAATAGACTCTTTACTACTCTAGTAAAAACAGATCATATACTCTTTAAATCAAAAGCATATGCAACAGTACTAAATGAAGATGACAGTGTAAAATTCCCAGACCACTTTAACTGCAGAATGGGTAAATGGTATGGAGAACAAGGTAAAGAGAGATTTGGACATACGAGAGCGTTTAAAGAGATGGATAAACCTCATGCTATTGTTCATGATATGGTAGCTGCAAATATGAAATTTGTTGAAAATAGAACAACCCTAAAAGATGGTCATCCTCAGATATTAAAAGAAAACTTCTTAACTATGGAACATGCATCTATGGATCTATTTTCTAAACTTGATGAGATGATAGAGGACTATACATAATTAAATATAATTATTTACTTTATATTAACTTATACTTATTATAATTACGCATCTCAATTATGTTTTTCCCCTTTCATAATCGAGACAAAATATTTAACATTTTTTTTAAACAGTCGAGTTTTCCCCTTTTATTATCTTGACTGTTTATGTTACACTCTCTTTATGAAAATAACTCTAACAACTTTAAACTCCAGATTTACCCATAGTGCCATTGGTCTTAGATATATCTATGCAAATATGCAAGATTTGCAAGATAAAACAACCATAAAAGAGTTTAGTATAAATGACGCTATAGAAACTATAGCAGAAAAACTTTTACTAGATAAACCAGATATCATAGGGATAGGTGTATACATATGGAATGCTTCAGAAGTACAAGAACTAGTACATATCCTTAAAAAGATATCCCCAGACACTACTATAATACTTGGTGGTCCAGAAGTTACTTATGAACCATTTAGAGTAAACTTTGATGATGCGGACTTTATCATACAAGGTGAGGGAGATATAGCTTTTTATGAGCTATGTAAAGATATTATCAACGCTAACGCCAATACGCCTATAATCAGGATGAAAGCACCAGATTTAAAGAGTATAAAACTTCCATATCGGTTTTATACAGATGATGATATAAAAAATAGATACATATATGTTGAGATATCAAGAGGTTGCCCTTTTGAATGTGAATTTTGCTTATCATCCATGGATGAAAAAGTTAGAGCATTTGACCTAGATGAAGTGTTAGAAGAGTTTGAGATACTTTGGCAAAGGGGAGCTAGAAACTTCAAGTTTGTAGATAGAACTTTTAACCTAAATATGAAAGCAGCAAACAAGATACTTGACTTTTTCTTAGCCAAAGAACCTCCATACTTTGCACACTTTGAAGTTATACCAGATCACTTTCCAGCTTCACTAAGAGAAAAAATAAAAAGTTTTCCACACGGAGCTTTACAACTAGAGATAGGTATACAGACACTTAACCTTGAGATAGCAAATAATATCTCAAGGCAACTAAAACTTGACAAGATAAAAGAAAATATAGCTTTTTTAGATAAAGAAACAGATGCCCATATACACTTAGATCTTATAGTTGGTCTTCCGGGTGAAACACTCACAAGTTTTGGATCAAATTTAGATGAACTTGTATCTCTTAGTTCATGTGAGATTCAAATAGGTATACTTAAAAAACTATCTGGAACACATATAACACGACATGATATCTTACATGGAATGGTATATAGTGATATACCACCTTACAACATACTAAAAAACTCACAATTAAGTTTCAATGATATACAAATAATGAAAAGATTTTCACGCTTTTGGGATCTTACATACAACAGTGGAAATTTTAAAAGAAGTATAAAACTACTATGGAAAGACGAGAGTGTTTTTAAAAACTTTTATCAATTTGGACTTTGGATATATAAACAAACAGACTCTACATACAAGATATCTCTACAAAGATTGGGAGAGCTTTTGTTTAGATATCTATACGAAGTAAAACAACTACAAAAAAAAGATATAGCAGTTGAAATGCTACATGATATGATGAAGTTAAAAGGTCGTGCTATTCCACCCTATCTTAAAGAGTTTACATCAGATATAGAGATAGACGCTTCTCTTGGAACTTCAGGGTTTAACAAAAGACAGCAATAATTTTAGTATAATAAAAGTATGAGAATCATAGTAAAACTTTTTTTTATCATCTTTATCTTCTCATCTCTAACCAATGCTGACGCACTTATAACAAAAAAACTAGAAAATGACGCACAAAAAAAATATGGAGATTTTGCTAAAAATAGGTTTATCTCTATAGATGAAGAGCTTATAAAAGGTCTAAAAGATGCAAGTGAGATAAAAAAACTAAATGTTGTAAATAGATGGGTAAATTATATCAAGTACTCTAGTGACAAAAAAGTTTATAAAAAAAGTGATTACTGGGCGACACTTTACGAATTTGTTGGAAAAAACAAAGGAGACTGTGAAGACTATGTAATAGCAAAATACTACATACTAAAAGAGTTAGGTGTTAGTCCAAAAAAGATGAAATTTACCTATGTTATCTACAGAAGTAGATCTGGGAAAAAGATATCTCACATGGTACTCTCATACCTAAAAGTTCCAAATCCAAAAAGTAAAAATGATGTTTTGATACTTGGAAATAACAACAGACGAGTACTTCCCGCCTCCAAAAGAAAAGATCTTATCAAAGTTATAAAGATGATAAATGGAGACACTGGTCCAAAATCTAAAAAATGGAAAAAATTAGAAGCTGATATGAAAAGGAAAAAATTATGACACTATTTAAACAAGTTGCACTAGCTGTATCTACCATCATAATCATTATGCTTGCAGCAGTAATGTATATAAACTACGAAGCAGCCAAAAAAGATATGATAGAGTCTCTTTACCAAACAACAGTCAACAATATATCTACATTAACCAGTAAACTAGCAGAAGCTGGAGATGAACCAGCTATGATAGAGACAACTATAGATTCAGAATTTGATAGTGGATACTATAAACTTATAGAGTATAAATCAAAAGATGGAGAGTTTAGCTATAAGCAAGCAGACAAAGATCCTATAGAAAATGTTCCTCAATGGTTTGTAGATTATACAACTATAGATTTAAAACCTGTAACGGCTGATGTTTCATCTGGATGGAGTGTAACCGCTGAAGTAAAAGTAGCAGGTGATACTGCTATCATATATACTGCCTTATATCAAATGTTTATCAAACTTCTTTATCTTTTTGGTGTGTTTGTAACTATAGCACTTATAGTGCTAAGTGTACTTCTTCACTTTGTGTTAAAACCTCTTAAAGAGATTCAACATCAAGCTGAGGCTATTATAAAAAATGAGTTTGTTATCCAAGAGAAAGTACCTTATACAACAGAATTTAAAGAGGTGGTAAAAGGGATGAACACTATGGTTAAAAAAGTTCAAGATATATTTGAAAAAGGTAACGAAGCGGCCAAAAGAAATAGAGAACTTCTATATAACGATCCAGTTACAAAACTTTTTAACCGACGCTATCTTATGCTAAAGTTACCAGATCTTATAAAACTTGAGAACAAAACTAATGGTGGGACTATAATGTTTGTTGCATTAAATGGAGCAGAGATTATCAATCAAAAGTTAGGTAGAAGAGATGCGGATGAGTTGTTTTTAAAATTTGCCTCACTTTTAAAAGAGTGTTCAAATAGCTTTGAAGAAACACTTATAGCTCGTGTAAATGGAACAGAGTTCACTTTAGTGATACCTGATTCTGAGATACGAGATACACTAGATATATCCAAAGAGATATCTATCTCTTTTAACGATTTGCTATCTAAAAACAACATAGATTTTCACGATGTTTATATCAACATGGGTATATATAAGTACAATCCAAACATAAGTATAGCTGAACTACTAACTCGTGCAGACAATGCCTTATCTAATGCTAAAGCAGATACAAAAAATGATACATACGTTTATGAAGAAAAAGATGAAGATCACGCTATGGGTAAAGAACAATGGAGAAATATTATAGAAGATTCTATAAAAAACAACTATTTTAGTTTAAGATTTTGGTCCACTATGGATACTCAAACAAAAAAGATAAAACATAAAGTTATGACATTTACTATAGATGCAGGAGAAGATAAAAGATACTTTTATGGTGACTTTATAGCTCCAGCTATAAACTTAGGTCTAGTTAGCCAGATATACATAGTAGCTTTAAAAGACTTGATAACAAGTAAACATAGTGAGATAGCAGAAACTATCTGCTCAGTAAGACTATCAAATGAGTTTATAAAAGATTCAAAATCTTTTACACTTCTATCTGAACTTCTTGAGGAGTATAGTAAAAATCTTGACTTTAAACTATACTTTGAAGTAAGTGATAGTTTTGCATCCAACAACATAGCACTTATGAAAAGCTTTACAGAATTATTTAAAAAACATCATTTTGGTTTTGGGATAAATTCATTTACAGGGGAATCAAGTGACTTTGCATATCTAAAAGAGTTAAGTCCATCTTTTATAAAAGCAGATATATCATTTTTACTTGATCAGTCTCAAGACTCTATGAGTGCTATACAAGTTGTTACTGACTCTTTAGGGATAGATATCATCGCAACATTTGTTAAAACACAAGATGAGTTAAAAGAGTTAAAACAAAAACATATAACTATAGTTCAAGGACCTATTACAGACAATTTATTAAAATCCTCTTGAGTTCAAACCTTTCTCAAGAGCATCATTTATCTCTTTAACATATTCAGGATTTAATTTTTCTAGTTCTCTGTCAAAGTTTATAATCAAGTCTTTATTTACATTTGGATGACGACAAAGAGTAAACATAATAGCTGCATATATATCCATATCAGCATGAGATTTTGAACCAACTCTTGAATGTATTTTGCCATGATGTTTTATAATCATATCTAAAGCTTCTTTTAACTCTTCTACAGACGAGCTTCTTTTTCTTATCACTTTATATAGATCATTCAAAGAGATATAAGGATCTTTTTGACTTTTTTCTTGCTTTTTTTCTTGCTCTTTTGCTTGTAAACGTTTCTTTTTTCTAGAATTTAAAACAAGCATAACAACTAAAAAACCAAATAGTACAGAAAGTCCAATGATAGATTTTACTAGTAGTGTTGTTTCCATAGATATAAGACCTGTATTCTAATTTATTATATTCCTAATCATTATAGCATAATGCAAAATAAAAAGATTTACAAAAAATATAAAAAGTGAAGAACCACGAGAAAGTAACTTTTGAATAAGTGTTTTTTCAGTTCTTAGTGTTTTGTTTGCTATGATAAAGTGTGTGACTGTTGCTATAACCAAGAACAAAACTAACCATAACTTGTAACGCAATATAGATACAACTTCACTATCATCTGAAGAAAACACAAGAGATAATATCCCGAAATTATTAGCCATTAAGATACCACTTACTAAAAGTATAGCTAACGACACTACCTCAAAGTATCCAAACAAAGGACCTATATTTGGGTATACCTCTTGTTGCTTTTTTTTATCTCTTAAACCAAAACCAAGTACCATCATAAAGATAGAACCACCTATCCAAGCCATAGCTGCAAAAAGATGAAAATGTATAACGTAATTCAGTATATATCCTTTGTAAATGAGATCTCAAAGACCATTATAAATTGGGGTGATTATACCCATTTTTTTTAATTATTGCAATTCTTCAAACGTGATAAATTCATAAGAACTACTACTATTTTTACCATCTATAAATTTACCACTCCAACTATCTATACCTGTAGCAGCCCATAAATTTACGATGATTTTACCAGCATTTACAGGTAAACTATCTTCATTTGAAAGATTATTTTCCATAACACTATAAACAAGTTTATCATCAACATACCATTTGATAAAATCTGGTGTAAATACAAAAGAGTAAGTATGCATAGATATAGCTGCATTAAACCCAAGGTCAACTATAAAAGGGTGTTCATGACCATCTCTCCAATAGTTTACTTGCATTTTAGTTGTATCTTTTCCTAAGATCTCTACATCTATCTCATCCCACTCTGTACCCTCAGCCGCACCAGTATAGGTAAAAAATGAACTTATAGTTCCATTTATATCTGAAGCTTGAAAACGGCTACTATATCTACCATACATATATGAAGATAAAGTTCTATACTCTCCAGAACCATAAGATTTAAAATTACAAGACAATTGCTCTAAATTTAAACTCAATATACCATCATTTATATCAACTTGAGATGGACACCAAGCATTATAAAAAGGGGTACCATTTGCCCAATCCGATTTTAACCATATAGATTCATCATACACACTAAACCTTTCATCTATAACTGACCTGAAAGATAACTCAGTTGATATATTTACATCAACAATATTTTCTTCTTGTGTTTTTGTACTTGAACTAGACATCTCACATCCAGATACAAACAACAAAACAACTATATAAATTATAATTTTCATAAGCTAATCATATCATATTATATAACTTAAGTCTGTTTTTAGCATAATTTAAAACATCTATAAAATAAATGAGCTATAATACCATTCTCCAAATATTGAATAGGTAGTTCATCACTAATAAAACAATATAAAATGGTTCTGTGTCCGAGTGGCCGATGGTGCATCCTTGGAAAGGATGTGTACTTAACCGTACCGAGAGTTCGAATCTCTCCAGAACCACCATAAACAGATACTTTCAGGCATTATCCGAAAATACTTTTCCCCTTAAGATTATTACTTTTAACCACATTAGAAATTTCCGAAAAGAAATATAATCAGCATTTGGAAGAAATTTTCATTAAGTACGATGTGATGCGTTACAAACATTTACTTTTAGCAGATTTCTAAGAAGTATAGATAAGTGCTGCACTTTAAACTTGAATTGGCAATATAAGTAAGGTATTTTTCCATTATTAATATATTATTCACTATAATATAAACAACTAGTACATAGGAAATAATAGATGAACTTTACTGAAACGATTAAGCAAATCCTAAATATTAAACCAATGACTCCTCAAGAAATAAGAGAAGAAATAAAAACAAAATATCCTCAAAATTACGGGACTGAATCTCACCATAGAAACTTTGAAAAGGGTCATTATCAAAGTATTGACCATGCTGTATTAGCTCAAATTTATAGTGTTGTAAAAACTAATGATAGCTTTTGTATTGACAAATCAACAAGACCACTCACCGTAAGCATATGCGAATCTACTTTTGGAATAATAGATGATGATGAAGTTATCGAAGATTATGAGAAAGAAGAAGGAATTGTATATATCTTAAAAACTAACACCTTCACAAGAGATGGGTATGAAATCATTAAAATTGGATTTACTACCCAAGGTATAGAAAGTAGAATTACTCAGTTATATACAACTGGTGTTCCTTTTAAATTTATATTATATAAATCTTATGAGATTAAAAACTATATTGAACTTGAAAAAGCTTTACATAAATTATTAGAACCATTCAAACTAAATAATTCAAGAGAATTTTTTACAGATGAGGCATTAGAATATATTGATGAAATAGTAAATATACATAACAGAATATTAAAGAGTAAAAATGGATAACAGCAGACTTAGGGATATAAAACGGTTTTATTCAATTATTGATTTGTTAGAAAAGAAAAATGCCAATAAGAAACTTCTGTCAAATTGGAATGGTAACTTAAATTCATACACTTTTGAGAGCTATTTTATCTGAGCCATTTTTTCAGCATAAACTTCTAAATCTTCTTCAACAATCTCTCTTACCCATTCAGGCTTAATCACAAAAAGATGTGGTATCCAGTACTTAATTATTGGTAAAATTTCCATCTCATGAGTTATCTTTATACTAAACTCCATAGAACCATCAGCATCTAAAGATTCTATCTTTTGTGTTGGCAATGGTCGCCTTTTAAAATATTTAGCACACGATTTATCTGCAAATAACTTGACCTCAAATGGCTC
>Ga0256827_10003035_pt1 | contig 10712 bp, 10 predicted proteins | sample CV84metaG_FD_185977 | JGI IMG/M metagenome (GOLD analysis project Ga0256827, IMG submission 185977) | Hydrothermal vent microbial communities from East Pacific Rise, Pacific Ocean - CV84 | ecosystem: Environmental > Aquatic > Marine > Hydrothermal vents | place: Pacific Ocean: East Pacific Rise...
TGCTGATTGTAAAATTTGTATTGTTGTCAAAAACCTTCATAGTGCAGATGTACCAGATGATGCTTTAGCTCTTTTACCATGTGATTTCTGTTATGAACCTATTCTTTCGGAACATCATCAAAATACCATTAAATTACTCAAAGGCTTTAACGCCAACGCCCCTCCAAAGTTCTCCTAAACTCAAAAAACAACCATTTATAAAAAATATTTTACGGAGAAGTTATGAAAAAAACCATATTAATCTCTGTTGCACTAAGCACACTATTGCTTCATGCTACAGAGTCAACAAAACTAGAAAAAAGAGTGGAGTCTTTAGAAAAAGCTCTTAATGCACAAAAACATGAGAAGCTAAAAAAGGCTCTAAGTGGAGGAAACAGCTTTAACCAAAAGAGTTTTATTCCAGATATTTCACTTATTTTAAGTGGTTCAGCTGTGGCTCGAAATATTGACAATGACCAATATGAAGGGTATGGAATTGATGGTTTTGTAGAGAGTACCGATGAGATTCCTTTTAATAAAAATCGTGGATTTAACCTCAACTATGCCGAGTTTGGAATGCACTCTGTGGTTGGTCCTTATTTTGATGCTGATGCTATTTTTCACCTCAGCCCCAATGAATTTGAGATAGAAGAAGCATACATTACAAGTAAAAAGTTACCTGCCAATCTACAACTTAAAGCAGGGTCATTTAAGAGTGGTTTTGGACGCATCAATGCCATTCATCAACATGCACAACACTTTACAGAACAGCCTTTGGTCTATGAGGCGATGTTGGGTGTAGAGGGCATTAAAGATGCAGGAGTCTCACTTAATTGGGTTGCCCCAACAGACACCTATATTATGGCAGGAGCAGAAGCACTACAGGGAACCAATGAGCTAAGTTTTGGAAAAAGTAGTAGCAATAACCTCTATGTGGGTTACCTAAAAACAGGCTTTGATGTAGGAGAGAGTAGTTCGCTCTTGGCAGGGGCAAGTGTCGCTTCTGGAAAAACAGAAAACAATAAAAATAGCCGACTTTACGGAGGGGAATTAACGCTTAAACATACGATTGACAGTTACAGCTCTCTCTCATGGCAGAGTGAATACCTCTATCGTGACAGAGAAGATGTCAAACAGGCAGGTTACTACACCCAACTTATCTATGACAAAGACAGCAATTGGGAGTTTGGAGTTCGTTATGATGCCCTCAATAAAAACAGTATAAATCAACCTGATGATTTGAAAAAGTATGCTGCTATTGTTCAATATAAACCGTTTGAGTTTAGCAAACTGCGACTGCAAGTTGACCATGATAAGTCTAAATCATTTGGGGGAATTCGTCGAGATGAGAACCGAGTGATGTTGGAGTTTTTGGTTGAGACAGGAGCTCATGGGGCTCATGCGTTTTAGATAATATAAAAAAATGTTGGCTGTAGGGTATGGCTTTAGCCTACCGATAAAACCACATTTATATAAAATTAAATTTTTTGATAATACAAAGTTCAATTTGACGGTAGGCTAAAGCCATACCCTACGATTGAGATATAATATAAAAGGAATAAAAAATGAAAAAAATACTATTTACAACCCTACTACTCACAAGCTCTATTTTCGCAACGGTTAATGTTGCCACTACCTACAACTATTTGGGTGAAGTGACCAAAGCCATTGGAGGTGACTTGGTCAAGGTTGATGTTTTGGCAAACCCAAAGCTTGACCCACACTTTATTACCCCTAAGCCTTCGCTTATAGGAAAACTAAGAAAAGAAGATTTACTCATTATCAATGGAGGTCAACTTGAAATTGGTTGGTTACCTCCTCTACTTAAAAGTGCCAATAACAGTAAAATCAACAACGGTGGAAGTGGCTTTTTAGATGTAAGTGGAGCTGTCACTATGATGGATAAACCTGCCTCTGTCTCACGAGCCTATGGCGATGTTCACCCTGATGGTAACCCTCACTTTGCTGTCGATATTAACAATATTACTCCCATAGCCGAGCTAATTAGTATGAAGTTAGCACAGATTGACCCTGCCAATAGTGCCAAATATAGTGCTAACTTTAATACATTTAAAAGCCATATAGAGGAGTTGAAAACCAAGCTTGAACCTATATCTAAAGGGTGTCAAGGTAAAAAAGTGGTGCAGTACCATGAACTTTTTAACTATGCCATTGCTGCTTTAGGAGCAAAGAAAGTTGGAGATATTGAGCCTCTTCCTGGAATTGCTCCAAGTTCTAAACATACCTTAGAGCTGATTAACCTCATTAAAGACCAAAAGATAACAACCATTCTACAAGATGTCTATCATGAAAAGAGAACAGCTAAATTTATTGCCGATAAGACAGGAGCAACCGTTAAAATCGTTCCTCATGATGTGGGTGCGACCGATACCTCAGATACTCTTGATAGCTTTTACACAGAAGTGGCAACGCAGATATGTCAATAGTTACGCTACTCTATCCTGCGTTTATCTTGGCAATTTTACTGGTCTTTATCCATGCTATTTTTGGGTTAGAGATTATTAAACGTGGGGTGATTTTTACCGACCTTGCCATTGGACAGTTTGCAGCCATTGGAGTAGCAATGAGTCTTCTCTTTTTTGAGGGGGCTTACAGTTTCCCTCTGACGCTACTTTTTGCTCTGATTGGGGCAACGCTTATTTCAGTAGCAACCCATAGAGTTCAACATATAGAGGCGTTTATTGGAATGCTTTATGCTTTGGGGGCAAGTGGAATTATTGTCCTGCTCTCCAACACCACCCAAGGAACAGAGCTTTTTAACAAACTTCAAGCGACCGATATTCTCTTTACTACTTTGCCTGATTTGGTAGAGCCATTTTTGCTTTATAGTGTGGTAGCTTTTCTCTTTTTGAAGTTTTATCACACCCTAACAGGACTCTACAAAGAGATGCTATTTTTTGGGCTTTTGGCTCTTACTGTAACTTCATCTGTTCAACTTGCAGGGGTTTTGGTAGTTTTTGTATTGTTGATTGTTCCTGCATTTTTAGCACTGTTACAGAGTAGATTTGCAAAACTTCCTTTTGCTTGGGTGATTGGTTCCGTCATTATTATTTTAGCCATGATTTTGTCGTACCATTTTGATTTACCTACAGGGTATACCATTGTGTTTATTGGCTCTTTGGTGGGGATTGTTTGGGCATTGGTGGTAGGGAAGAGAGAGTAAAAATAGAGATGTATAGATAAGAAACACAATAGAAACGATGGTCATACCATTCGTTTCTAGGGCTTATGATAAGTTTACTATTTATAAGCTCTTATTTATTCTGAAATTGTGCTATAACATTTTGTTTTATTCTTGTCGATGAAGTTTGTGCATTATAAGTCACTTGAACGATTTTTTTCCCTTTTGATTTAAGGTACTCTTCCACTGCAATATTATGTGGTTTATCTCCCCAATCCTCTCCAATAACAAAAATATCTACATCCAACTCTTTACAAGCTGATACATATTCAAGTTCATTATAGGCACGTACGTCATCTACGCATGTTAAAGCTTTAAGCATTTCCATTCTTTGCTTTAGTGGAACAACAGGAACATTTGGTTTATAGGAATTTACAACTTCATCAGAAGCAACCCCTACAACCAAAGTATTACCCAAGGTTTTACAATGTTCCAACAAAACCAAATGACCTACATGTAACAAATCAAACGTACCAACAGTATATACAATCATAATCTAATCTCCTTTAGTACATAACTGACTTTTCAGACTATATTTAATGGTTTAAAACTCTTTTTATTGTGGTATTTAATGCACAGCAGAGTTATAAAATATTATTAAAATTATCTTTTTGGATAAAATGAGAGAGCATTCACTATGGGTATAGTATATGAGGTCAGTTAGTAATATGATTTACAGTATAATACTATTTCTATACTAACTACCTTGTATTATTCTAATTTATCCAAAAGGACTCCATTAATGTCAAACAAAAACTCTACAACCGTAGAAAACCAACAACCAACCATTTTATCTTATGTTAAAGACCTACCAAATCTTTTATCACTTTCAGGATTGGCGTGTACTGTCTTAGCCATCTATTTTAGTATTACAGGTCTTTATGCAGCTGCCATGATTGGTATGGTTTGGGCTGTTGCTTTTGATTGGGCTGATGGATTGGTTGCTAGAAAATTAAAAGGTAGAACAGCCAATGATGCTAAATTTGGTGGACAACTTGATGTGGTGATAGACATAGTAAGTTATGGGGTAACACCTGCTATTTTGCTTTTGAGTTATGGAAAATTTGAGCCTATATATCTGATAGGAGCGTTTATAATGTTGGCAGCAGCAGCCATTCGTCTGAGTTATTTTAGTACTTATGGATTGGCAGGTGGTACAAAATATACAGGACTTGCTCTTGACAATAACAGTCTGATTTTGGTTTTTGTGTTTCTATTTGAAGGTCTTTTCAGTCACGGAGCTTTTTCTGTGGTTCTCTATATCAGTGGTGTTGCTCTGGCTATTTTAAATGTATCAGAGATTAAAACAGCAAAACTTTCAGGAAACCCTAGAAATGTCTATCTCCTTGCTGCTTATACGCTTGGAATCACAGCTATTTATGGATTACAACTATAAATATATAGTCTTAATTCATCATTGCCTTAGGCTTTGAGTGACATGGCAAGTCATGCTTATACTCCACACGATTAAAAGGTGTGGAATATGTAATTTTAATAGCTGTAACTAATTGAACCAATGGTTACACTATTTGTTACAGAGATGGCATTATTTTGCTTCTCTTGGTTGAAGGTGTAGAGGTCAGGAATTTCAAAATGGTGAATGTCATAGCTTAGATTAATTGAAAAATTGCTTGTTAAGGCATAGCTAAGTTGTGCACCATATCCATATTTCATAAGGTCTTTGGTATTGTATACTGTACGTCCATCATCTTCTATTGAACTCTTTTTTTCTCCCTTATAGCCTTTTATTTTTGTAGTAATCTTTTGATATGTTACTGCATCTTCTAGGGCATAAGAGAAATAGTTTTGTTGCTTATAGGCATTGGTATTAATATCGGTAAGTGTCATTTTAACACTGTTTGTTGTATTACTATTTATTATTTTAAAATAGGAGACAAATGGAGAGAATTGGTAGATGTCTATCTTGCCAAGTTCTCCTTTTTTGTTGTATCCCTTTTTGTAGTGAGAGAGATAGAAATCTGTTCCATAGGTCAATTTACTTTTTTCTTGAGTTTGATATTTTTGTAATGAAGCAATAAATATCGTAGCATCTCCTAAATCTACATCATCTGTTTTAATACTATGGATTCCAACACGATACATAAACATTGGATAGTAACGACTAGCGAGAAAAGAGTAGTCGTCTTGTGTAAAATCTGAAATAAAATTCTTTTTAAAATCAACATGGGTATGAGAAAAATCAGCTTCAAGAAGATAATTTAGGTTCCCATAACTGGCATAGATACCACCAATTTTTACACCTTCTACCAAACTCATGTTGGCATTCTTATGGTAATTAATAAGTTCATCATAACGTGAAATTGTAATTACCTCTGCATTGAGGAAATGGATACCAAACAGTGTTATCCCTATCGTTGTTTTTAAAATTTTCATATCTCTCTCCTTTTGAGTTGTATTTGGTTGTAGTTAATTGTTTGAAAACCTTTTAGATGAGGAGAAAAGGTCACTGTACCATATTCTGAACTTAGCTTATATTCATCATAATAATAAATTTTTTCAATCTTGTAAAAATTCTTATGTAGTGCAGAGAGAAGTTCTCTTTGCATGGTTTTAAACTTTGAATAGATAAGATTTATTGGCAAATAGTCTATAAAATAGATACCATTTTTATGTACATAAGGAACACGAGGCACCATAATAAAGAGCTGTTTAAGAGGAGAAGTCTCTCCTGTATATCTGTAAAAATAGAACATAAGTGTATCGGAGTAGAAATAGAGTCGATTCTCTTTTTCATCCTCAAAATAGAACTCGGCATTGGCATCCATTCCTACTTTAAATGAGGTGCTACCTATTTTTAGACCGTCTTCATAAATATCATACTCTAGTAAATCATCTAGTATAAATGTCAACCTTGATTGGACATTTTTATTGATAATGACATTTTGAATAGATTCACCTTTTTTAGGTAGAGAGTTAAAGAGCAGATGGTTTTCTAAGTAGTATTCAGCAAAAGTAAACTCTTTGGTAAAGGCATTAATGATTCCTATCTCTTGAACCTGTATATGAATATGTGGTTCAGGAGAATACCCACTGTTCCCACATTTGGCAATAATTTGATTTGTCTTGACATAATCACCCACTTTAATATTGAGTGAATACTGCATCAGGTGACTAATCTCTACAAAGTAGCCCAAATCACTCTTGATAATAATGTAATTACCCCAATTGTTTACCCTATCTACTTCACCTATAATATTGTCAAGTAAATCTTCTCTTGCATCAACAATATATCCATTGACTGGGGAGAGGATAGACTCACCAAAGGCATAATAGTCGCTAGGAAATAAGCCCTCATTTTTATAAGTTTTTTGCTCTTTTTCCTTAACAAAATCATAGGCATATTTATATTTACCTTTGTGTGTCCACTCTCCATCAAATGCTTGATAAACTTGCCATACTCCACTAAAAGGGAGTGATATTTTTATTTGGTTGGAGCCAAATCTAAAGATGTTACTTAGATAATTTGAAAGCGACTCTTCTGGAGTGGCTTTAACGTTGTAGTTAAACTCTTTGTAGTAGAGCATAGAGAGTGTAAAGATAAAGGTGGTAACGGTAATGTTGAAAGGCAAGGTAAAGACAGGAATCGAAAAGTAGTAAAAAATAACACCAATAGCATCAACAATTAAAACACTAATAAGTATACCAAATAGGGCAATAAAAAAATTTCTTAGTGTAGGTAACAGAAAAACACCACAGAGTGCTGTAGAGACAATAATATAGTTAAAGTTATAGGGGTTAAGCAGTGCTTGTGTATATGAACCCAATAGAAAACCATGAATCATGACTCCAAAATAGAACCCTACAGCCATCATAATAAAGAGAATTCTTGAATAATAAAGGACAATAATTGACAAAAAAAGCCCACTAAGGGCATTGGGTAGAAAGAAAATCGTACCAATAGATTTGAAATAACTCTCTATATAAATGGGCAGGTTTAGAGTGTAAAATGTTGAGGTAGCATGAAATGTAACAGCAGAATGTCCAGCATATCGGAATGATGCTAGATAGACAAAAATGGTAATAATAGAAAAAGGTAGTGAAAGAATGGGAATACCATAAACACTAAAAAGTCTATTGAGAATAAAAGAGAGTAGAAAGGCAAAGATAGAGGCAACAATAATCAGTATGACACTAAGAGGAGAGAGAGGAAAGATAAATCCTACTCCCATACCCACCAACAAAGAGTTGTAGATATAAAACCCTTCACTAAAGTATTCACTCTTAAAATCAATGAGTTTAGAAAATCCAAAAATTGAAGTAATGGCAATAATACCACTAATAGCAATGTTTGGATTCATAAAAGTAACAAGTGCAATTAATGCTCCTGCAACTTTATGATTTAAAAAGAGCAGGGCACTGTAAGGCTTAAGTGTATTGTGTATAAATTCTTTAGAACTGAGTATCACAACTTATACTTCTTTGTAGTTTACAGTAGCTAAATCATCTACCTCTTTAATGATTCGCTCATTTCCCTCTTTATCTATTAATACGACAGCTGGTTTATATCGAATAAACTGCATCGCTTGAGTATAGTTGTATGCCCCTACAGGAGAGATACTCAGTACAGAACCTCTATCAAGTGGGGGGAGCATCAAATTCTCTTCAATAATATCAATATTCATACAGAGTGGACCATTAAGCATAGATGGCTCATTTTCGCCTTCATAACGCTTATCTAATTCAATATTGAAGTTGTACCATGTTGAGGTATAGAGCAGATTGACTCCTGCATCAAGAATGTAGCCTTTTTTACCATCGGGGAATCTTTTGTATCCCCAGACGGAGGTAAGTAGATAACCAGCTTCATCAATTAAGTGTCTACCTGTTTCAAGATAAAGTTTTGGTAATTTTCCACTTCGGTTGTTGTCGTAGATAGCATTGGTAATAGCATCAGCATACTCATCAGCTGTAGGAATAATGACTTCACTGGATTGATAAACCCCTTTTAGGTTACTTTTACTTGCAAAACCTCCACCTAAGTCTATATACTCTATTTCATAGCCAAAATCATTTTCTACTTGGGCTTTGAGTTCCATTAGTTTTGTTGTTGCCATACCATAAGCATGGGCATCAAGCATAAATGTACCAATATGAGAATGTAGACCGGTAAGATAAACTTTACCAGACTCTTTCATCCGTTTTACAGCTTCATATGCCTCACCATTTTCATAGTTAAATCCAAAACGACTCCATTGAGGATAGACACCTGTGTCCATATTGACTCTAATGGCTACAGGTATTTGGATGTTTAGCTCATCGGCTATCTCTTCAAGGTCATTGAGTTCAAAAAGATGGTCAACGTGAATTTTTGCTCCCTCTTCTACAGCAATTTTTAAATCTTTTTTAGGTTTATAGGGACCATTAAAAATAATATCTTTGCCTTCTATTCCTAATGCTCTGGCTTTTTGATACTCAAATTCACTTACTACTTCAGCACAAGATCCTAGTTTATGAAAGATTTTACATATCTCATTGAGGTAGTTGGTTTTGTAACTCCATCCAAATTCAACATTTGAATAGCGTGAAGAGAATGCTTCATAAAGTGTATTGTATTTATCTTCTATCTCTTTTTCACTAAAGACAAAAAGAGGACTACCATACTTTTCTGTAAGTTCATGAACATTAATCCCCTCAATATTGGTTCTAATTTTCTGTCTTTTTATGGGGCTTCCATATTTGCTACCCATTACAAAATCTATTTTATTGATGGTTGGTTTTTCATAGTTCATAGTTTAGAGTTCCTTTGTAGATAATAGTTTCATAAAGTTAGAGAAGTCGGTTACCAGTTCATCGACATATCTAACGTACATTTTATTGGAGGGATAGTCAAACTGAGGTTCTACCTCTTTCCCCTCCATAATCTCGACAACCATTTGAGGCAGATTTATGCCAATAGCTGTGGCAAAATAGACCCATGCAGGAAATCTTGGATTAATCTCGATAAGGTAAATACTGTTCATGTTGACCATACACTCTAATTCAAATGGTCCCTTCCATCCTGTCTGTTTGGCAAAATCCTTGGCAATGCTAATAAGCTTTTCATTTTGAATGGTAATACCTGTCCAGATTTTTCCTACATCGGTGGTAGTGAGTTTTTTAACGCTAACTGCACCCTTAAGTTCACCTTTTCCATCGGCAACACCAACAAGATTAATCTCTTCTCCTTCTACAACTTCTTGTATTAAGATAGGAAATCCCCATTCATTAGAAATTTTATGAAAATTTTCTACAGCACTTTCAAAATTATGTGCCATATAGGCTTTGTAGTAGTTTCCTTTGACCATAAGTGGAAATTCTAGCTCTTCACTTACTGTTTTGAGTTCCTCTATCGTACTTACCTCAAAAGTTTTAGGGTAGGTAATATCGAGTTGATTGGAGAGTGTGTCTAGCTGGTTTTTATTTCTAAGCTCAAAGTTTTCTTCTGAGGGTAAACAGAGTTTTATGCCCATTTTTTCTATTTGGTCTTGATATTTAATATAGAGTGGTAGCTCAGCATCAAGGTTTGGAATGATGGCATCAATACCTTGTTCTTTTTGAATATATTCCAGTCGGGCGTGAAGCTCTTCAAAACCCAAAGAGGGAAAAGGCATAAGATAATTTTTGCTGGTCATCCCCATATAATCACCTGGTTCATTTGGGTCGTAGCTGAATCCTATTAATTCATACTTATCTTTAAGGCTTTTGGCAAGTGGTATGCCTGGTGCAGGATTATCAGTATTATTTAGTCCACTAATTGCTATTTTCATTGCTGAAGTCCATAAGCTCTTAATTTGGAAAAAAAATCACCGACATCAATAAAAAGCTCATTTTTATCAGCTTGATATTTTTCAGCAAGTATATGAATAATATCATCTTTAGATTTACCCTCTTTAAGTAATTCTAAAATCTCTTTCCCCGTATTGTTTAGTTTATAGCTGTTTCCCATCATTGGATGAAAAGCAACATTATTATCCAGTATTAATTGCGTAATGACACTCATTATAACTCTCCACATATAAAATTAAATGAATTATATGCAAGATTATATTAAGTTGTACTTATGATAATTATTAGTTTTAATAATATTTAATTTTAATTAATATAATTTAATATAATTATTAAAATAGAAGAATAAATTTCTATATTAGTTTAACTATTTAAATTACTTAAGGTTATTTTTACAAAATAATTGCGTTGAATATTAATTTTATTGAGATATAGGATAAAAGACTTTTTTCTTTAGAAAATAAATAATTAAAGAGAAAAATTTAGGGAAATATTAAGGAGCTGAAATTTTAACCATTTCTGTTTTTTTTTAAGAAAAGAAGAGTATGCTTTCATCAATATTCTCTTGTAGAATCTCTTTTTTTAGGATTGTCAAAAATGTTTAGTTTTGATACACTCTCTCTTGTTTTTATATTTTTAATTTTGTTGGGGTCTATTCCTAACATATTTTACTCTTCTGGTTACCTCTCTCATGTTGAACGAAAAACTCATTATCAGATTCACTATTTTGCGTTTATTTTATCTA
>Ga0256827_10003036_pt1 | contig 10710 bp, 8 predicted proteins | sample CV84metaG_FD_185977 | JGI IMG/M metagenome (GOLD analysis project Ga0256827, IMG submission 185977) | Hydrothermal vent microbial communities from East Pacific Rise, Pacific Ocean - CV84 | ecosystem: Environmental > Aquatic > Marine > Hydrothermal vents | place: Pacific Ocean: East Pacific Rise...
AGAATAACTATGAAAACAGAAAATATACCTGAGTATGATTTTGATATTATAGAATTGATAAAAGAGGGGTTTCGTCGTATAGAAGGGGTAAAAGGAACTTTTGTTGCTGCTTTTGCACTCTATTTTTTTGCTGCAGTTGTTTTACAGATAGTATTGGGCTATTTTTTTCCGGTACCTTCGGCACCTGCGGAACCGAACTATCTGAATCAGCAAATCATTACTATTTTAAGTTATCCGGTACTTATGCCGATGATGCTGGGGATCATTATGCTTGCGATCAAACATTCACGTGGAGAAGCACTTGATTACCGCTCTGTTCTGAGTTACTATCATTTAACTGGCATACTCTCTTTTGCAGGGATACTTATCTATATCATGACAATGATCGGATTTATTTTGCTTGCACTTCCCGGGATCTACCTGAGCATTGCTTATGTATTTACCTTGCCTCTCATTGTAGATAAAAATATGACAGTATGGGAAGCAATGGAGTTTTCAAGAAAGTCTGTGACAAAACACTGGTTTAAAGTATTTGGTCTAATATTTTTGCTCAGCCTTATTTTTGGACTGGGTGCACTTGCATTTGGACTGGGATTGATCTGGGCGATACCCTTGCTATCGGTTACCCTATACGGTTTATTGTATCCTCTGATCTTTGATGGTGTGAAAGTATAGATAATTATCCTATTAGTTCTGAACAGAGATCAAATCTGTTATGTGTCATTAAATGTACTTTCCCGTGTTCTTTCATAATGTTGTCAAAGATGGCTTTTGAAAGGGCAAAACCTATTTCCTGCTCTTTCTCTTCCCCATCCATAGCAGCAAGGTTCATCTCATCTATGATCTCTTTGGGTACAGAGATACCCGGTACCTTATCATCGATGAAGTTAGCAGTTCTGGCACGTACTATCGGGAATTGACCCAGTACGAGGTGTGCTTCTTTTGCTGTGTCTCTGATACTAATCTCTTTGGCTTCTTCAAAAAGTGCTAAAAGTTCTTTGGCATTTTCCAAGTCATACACAGGTTGTGTAATGATAGCTCTTGCACCATAGTTCAATTTTTTGACCATACGCTTTTGTAAACTTTTCATATCTTTAGCTGTTGCATTGCTTACTGCAAAAGGGTAGATAGGTTTTGGTGCAGGTTTGAGTGCTTTGTTTGAGTAGTCAACGCCTTTATTCAAATGGTGGATAATACTTAAAAGCAGGGTAGAATCACGTTCAAGCACCCCTTTTACATCAGGTTGATCCGAGAACTTGGCAGGGTCACCTGTCAGTGCAAGGATACAACGCAGATCAAAATCATTGGCACCAAGCAGGGTAGACTGTAAAGAGAGTTTGTTTTTGTCTCTCATACTCATAGTAGCGATGACCGGTTTCCCGAATGTCTGCTGTATTTTAATGGCAGCGAGTACAGCAGACATTTTGAGTTTTGCCAAAGGATTGTCAGTACAGGAAAAGCCTGTGACTTTTTCATCTAATTTGTATTTTTTAATGTCTGCAATGATGGCATCTACCGATGCTCCATGGGGAGGGTTGACTTCAACAGTTATAAATTTTTTTTCAAGGCATAACACATCACAAAATTTTTCAAACATAAATTGACTCTTTAATTTTTTATTTTATTGTTATAATTCTATCTAAAATATACGTAGGGTCGGTTTACCGACTTCTTATACGAAGGAATATTATGTCTAAACTCGCAGTCTTTGACTTTGATTCAACACTTATGGATGGTGAGACCATCGACTTTTTTGCAGAAGAACTTGGTTTTAAAGAGCAGGTAGTTGCTATTACGGACAGAGCAATGGCAGGGGAATTGGACTTTTATGCTTCACTGGTAGAACGTGTGGCACTGCTTAAAGGTTTGCCTCAAAGCAGAGTTGAAGAGATCTGTAAGACCCTTCCTATGATGCCGGGTGCAGCTGAAGTAGTAGCAGGGTTGAAAGCAAAAGGCTATACTGTAGTCTGTTTCTCCGGAGGGTTTAGAGATGCAACCAAACCGGCTTGTGAAAAACTGGGTATTGATGCAGACTTTTCTAATTTTCTACATGCGGAGGAGGGCATTCTCACCGGTGCAGTAGGTGGTGAGATGATGTACTCCAATGCCAAAGGAGATATGATCATCCGTCTTCAATCTTTACTCGGTATTGATCGTAAAGATACGCTCGTAGTAGGAGATGGAGCAAATGATCTCTCTATGTTCGTGCATGCAGATACAAGAGTGGCATTTTGTGGGAAGCCTGTTTTGAAAGAGGCGGCAACCCATTGTGTAGATGTGAAAGATTTGACACAAATACTTGAGATAGCAGATAATATTTAATGCAAGAAAAAACGCCTACATATTTTTGCAGTATCAAAGATATAGTAGGAGAGCTCTTAAAACATAAGAGAGAGTTAATATTTGGTAATATTATTGCAATCCTTGCTACACTTCTAGTAGTAGTCATCCCACTATTTATTCCGCTGATTGTTGATGAATTACTTTTAGGTAAAGACCATGGCTTCATTGCTTTTATCTCTAGCTATATTTTTACTTCAGATACAAAAGGCTATGTACTTGGTATTTTAGTTGTTATTCTTGTATTGCGTGTGCTAAGTGCTATTCTATCAATTGTGCAGACGAAAATATTTGTTTCCATATCAAAAAATATTACATACAAAATGAGAGTATCTTTACTGCAACACTTGAAACATGTTTCATTGAAAGAGTATGAAATGATGCGGGTAGGGGCAGTAACTTCCAAGCTTGTGACTGATGTTGAGACTATCGACAGTTTTGTCTCTACGACCATCTCAAAACTTATAGTGGCAGTGCTTGTACTTTTATTCTCTGCAATTGTATTGCTTTGGATCCATTGGCAACTGGCACTCTTTATTTTGATTACCAATCCTATAGTGGTACTCTTTACTGTGAAGTTGTCTCGCAATATCGGTAAGCTGAAAAAAAATGAGAACAAAGCCATTGAAGTGTTTCAATCTTCTCTGACAGAGACACTGGAACTTTTTCATCAAATACGTGCAGCCAACAAAGAGGAGTATTTTTTTACACAGAGTGAAGAGAAAGCCAAAGAGCTTAAAGAGCATTCTGTAAATTACGGTTATAAAAGTGATGCAGCTATCAAGCTCTCTTATCTTGTCTTCCTTTCCGGTTATGAGATCTTTAGAGCTGTAAGTATTTTGGCGGTGGCATATTCTGATCTCTCTGTAGGGCTGATGCTGGCGATCTTCTCCTACCTTTGGGTCATGGTTTCTCCTACGCAGGATATTATTAATTTTCAGTATGTGTTGGCCACTGCCAAAGCAGCGTGTAAACGTATCAATACAGTTTTTGAAATGGAGCAGGAACCTTTTATAAAAGAAAATAAAAATCCATTTAAAGCTGTGCAAAGCATAGATATAGAGGTGAAGGATCTCTCTTTTGAATACTTAAAAGGTAAGCAAATATTAGAAAATATTAATATGCATATTCCTCAAGGGAGTAAAGTGGCTGTAGTGGGTGCCAGCGGTTCAGGAAAGACAACACTTGCCAATATATTGGTCGGATTCTACCCTTTGCGTAGAGGTGAGATACTCTATGGCAGTATTTCCAATAAAGTCTTAAAACTTTCTACAATAAGAGAAAATATTCACCTTATCTTGCAACATCCTAAACTCTTTAATGATACAATGTTGTTTAACCTGACGCTTGGTAATGAGTACAGTGAGGCAGCGGTGCAAAAGGCACTGCATATCGCACAACTCGATGAAGTTATAGCGCGTTTGGATAATGGTCTTGATACTCTTGTAGGGAAAGATGGTATCAAATTGAGCGGAGGACAGCGGCAGCGTGTCGCTATTGCACGTATGGTATTGAGTGATCCTAAAGTGGTTATCTTTGATGAATCTACTTCAGCACTGGATGTACATACAGAAGCAAAACTCTTTGAAGCACTGCATTGTTTTTTAGAAGATAAAACAGTGATCACCATAGCACATAGACTAAGTACCATAAACAGTGCAGAGTTCATTTATGTACTTGAAGATGGAAATGTTGTTGACAGCGGTACACCCCAAGAGCTGTTGACCAAAGATGAGAGCTATTTCAGCTCTATGATTTAAGGAATCAATTTGGATATTATTCAAGCGATAATCATTGGTATTATCGAAGGATTTACAGAGTTTTTGCCCATCTCTTCAACAGGGCATATGATCGTTGCAAGTCGATTTTTAGGAATTGAAGAGTCTGCACTTATGAAAGCCTATGAAGTGATCATTCAACTTGCTGCTATTTTGGCAGTCATGCTTATTTATCGTGAAAAGATCAGCTTTAAAAAGATAGATCTTTGGATGAAACTGTTTGTCGCTTTTCTTCCCCTTGCTATCGTCGGCTTTATTTTTAAAGATGTCATCAAATCCCTTTTTAACGTACAGACAGTGGCTTGGATGTTTATCATCGGAGGAATCATTTTTCTTATTGTGGAGTATTTTTATAAAGAGAAAGAGTTTCATGTCAAAGAGGTGGAGAGAGTCTCCTACAGACAGGCATTGTGGGTTGGTTTTGCACAAATCTTCTCTTTGGTTCCCGGAACATCTAGAGCAGGGGCAACCATTGTAGGTGGTTTACTTACAGGTATGGATAGAAAAACATCTTCAGACTTTTCTTTTTTGCTGGCTATTCCTGTGATGGGAGCGGTGAGTGGCTATGATATGTTGAAGCACTATCAGGACTTTGCTGATGCAAACTGGGGTGCTTTTGTGGTTGGTTTTGTGGTTGCCTTTGTAGTTGCTTATATTACGGTGAAGCTTTTCCTTGTGTTTATTCAGAAGTTTACGTTTGTACCTTTTGGTATTTACCGTATTATTTTTGGAATTATTTTATTGATGGTAGTGTAATTGTGCTGCGATGGCAATCGCCACTACATAGGATCGCGTAGGGTGGGCAATTGCCCACCGTTTTAACACAACATTGAATTTATAGAATTTCTACCGAGAAATTCTCTTAAGTTCAAAAACATTTTTTTGGACATTCATTATGAAGGTAAACTATGAAATTTAGTGAATTTAATTTTCACCGTGATATTGCTAAAGGGGTGAAAATAGCAGGCTTTAGAGAGCCAAGTCCTATTCAGGAAATGGCGATACCGATCATTGCAAATGGCTTTGATATGGTGGGACAGGCACATACAGGTACAGGAAAAACAGCAGCTTTTGGTCTGCCGATGATGGATAAGATCGCCAAAGGTGAGATTGAAAGAGCATTGGTTATTACCCCAACAAGAGAGTTGGCAACACAGGTAGCAGATGAGTTGTATCATCTTGGTCGTTTTGCAGGCATTAGAACACTGACAGTTTATGGTGGTGTAGGGTATGGTCGTCAGATCGCTCTTATTCACAAGGGAGTACAGATCGTTGTGGCAACACCGGGAAGACTCAAAGACCTTTATAAAAAAGGAAAAATTGATGTATTTAACCCGGAGATAGTGGTACTTGATGAAGCAGATGAAATGTTAGATATGGGTTTCCTGGAAGAGATCAAAGAGATCTTTGAGTATATTCCACAAAACAGACAAACACTGCTTTTTTCAGCAACAATGCCTGAGCCTATTAAAGAGTTGGCTTCTGATATTTTGTATGAACCGGAATTTATCTCTGTGATCGGTGATGAAGAGACTACGAACAATGTCATTGAACAACGATATTATGTGATCAATGAATCACAGAGAGATGAAGCGGTGGTTAAACTTTTAGAGACAGAAGAGACCAATAAATGTATTATCTTCTGTCGCATGAAACGTGAAGTAGACAGATTGACAGAACATTTACAGGCTTTAGGTTTTAATGCTTCTGGTCTGCATGGTGATCTTGAACAGAGAGACAGGGAAGTGGTCATTAAAGGGTATAAGCGTGGACAGACCAAAATCATGGTGGCAACTGATGTGGCAGCACGTGGGCTGGATGTGAAAGATGTTACACATGTGTTTAACTACCATATACCTTTTGACCCTCAGTCTTATGTGCACCGTATTGGTCGTACAGGACGTGCCGGAAAGAGTGGACAGGCAATCACTTTGGTGACCACTGAAGAGTTTAGAGAACTTCAGCGTATTCAGAAAGAGGTGGGTGCAGAGATGCGTTTGGCGACGATTCAGGGGGGAGATGATCTTGATGAATCGAGTTTGGAATATATGGCAGATAAAGTCAGAGATATGCATATACATAAAAATGCAAGCAGACTGATGGAATTTATGGGAGATATAGAAAAAGAGGTCTTGCTTGAAAAACTGATCTCCTGTTTTATTGAGAAAGAAGAACCAAATATCGGTTCACAGATTGGTTTTGATCAGAATACTGTAGATGATATGATGCAAAGTTATGTGGGAGAGCAAAAAGCTACTCGAAATAACAATCGTAGAAAAAAGAGAAGATAATTTCTTCTTTTCATCAAACAGAAAGCAAAACTGTTTTAAAATTTGTAAACTAAATGATAAGGTGTTCAAATGGAATATAGTTTAGTAGGCGAAAGCCTTAAATTTATGGTTTTAGGGATGTTGATCGTCTTTGTGTTCCTTGCAGTACTTGTGCAGGTGATGAAGCTTCAAGCCAAGATCATAGGAAAATACTTCAAGGAAGAAGCGCCTGCGGCTGCTACTTCAACAACAAACAATGACAGCGAGGAAGAATCCCGCCGTGTTGCAGCTATTATTGCGGCTGTAACAGACTTTCGTAACAATAAATCATGAAAACAATCATAAATAAGGTACTTTAAATGGCTAAAAAATATATTGATGTAATGGACACAACATTCAGGGACGGATTTCAGTCTGTCTTTGGCGGTCGTGTACTTATGGATGATTTTTTCCCTGCGGTAGAAGCAGCGAAAAATGCAGGTATTACTCACTTTGAATTTGGTGGCGGTGCAAGATTCCAGTCACTTTACTTTTATCTTCAGGAAGATGCATTTAAGATGATGGATGGTTTCAGAGAGATCGTGGGGAAAGATGCAAATCTTCAGGTACTTTCACGTGGTATCAATACGGTTATGCTTGATACCGGTTCACGTGAAATGATCGATCTCTTTGCGAAGATGTTCAAAAAACACGGTACATCTACGGTTCGTAACTTCGATGCACTCAATGATGTGAACAATCTTGCCTTCTCTGCAGAAATGATCAAAAAGCATGGTTTGAATCACGAAGTAGTGGTCACTATGATGGACCTTCCTCCTGGATGTAAAGGTGCACATGATGTGGCATTTTATGAAAGAACATTAAGAAATATTTTAGATTCAGGTATTGAATATGATTCAGTCTGTTTCAAAGATGCTTCAGGAACAGCCAACCCGCACAAAGTCTATGAGACGATCGCTATGGCAAGAAAACTTCTTGGTGATTCAGTACACTTAAGACTACATACACATGAAACAGCAGGTGTCTCTGTTGCATCTTATCTTGCTGCACTTGAAGCAGGAGCAAATGGTATCGATATGGCTGCCTCACCGGTATCCGGTGGTACATCTCAGCCGGATATCTTGACAATGCTTCATGCTACAAAAGGTACAAACTACAATCTTGGTGATCTTAAGCTTGATAAGATCCTTAAATATGAAGAGAGACTTAAAGAGTGTCTTGCAGAGTATATGATCCCACCTGAAGCAACTCAGGTATCTCCTCTTATTCCATTCTCTCCTATGCCTGGCGGGGCATTGACAGCCAATACTCAAATGATGAGAGATTCAGGTGATCTTGAAAAATTCGATGAAGTGATCGCTGCGATGAAAGAAGTAGTTGAACGTGGTGGTTACGGTACATCGGTCACACCTGTAAGTCAATTTTACTGGCAACAGGCGTATGCGAACGTAATGTTCGGTCCATGGAAGCAGATCGCTCCGGGTTACGGACGTATGGTACTGGGTTACTTTGGTAAAACACCGGTTCCTGCAGATGATGAAATCATTAAATTGGCATCTGAAAAATTGAAATTAGATCCGACAACAGAGAATCCTTTGGATATTTCAGATAAAGATGAAAATAAATCTATTGCACACTGGACAAAAGTACTTGAAGATGAAGGACTTGAAACAACAGATGAAAATATTTTCATTGCTGGTGCATGTGATCAAAAAGGTATTGCGTTCTTGAAGGGTGAAGGCCCTCTCATGGTTAGAAAAGGTAAACAAAATAATAGTGGAGAAGCAGAAATGGCAGGAAATTATACAGTAGTAGTAGACGGTAAGCAGTACAGTGTTCAGGTAGCAGAGGGAGAGGGTGACATTCAAGTGGCACCTGTAGCAGCAGCAGCTCCGGCGGCGGCAGTAGCAGCACCAAGCGGTACAGGGAGTGAGGAGATACTTTCTCAAACTCCGGGTAACGTATGGAAGATCCTTAAATCACCTGGTGATGCAGTTGCAGAGGGTGACATTATTATGATCCTTGAAGCAATGAAAATGGAAATTGATATTGCTGCACCTAAAGCAGGAAAGATCGTTTCTATTAACGTAAATGTCAATGATACTGTCGCGGATGCACAACTTTTAGCCACAATGGAGTAAACATGAAGCTCAAACATCTTTTACTTTCTCTTCTGTTCTCATTTGCTTTCTTTACAAATGTAGCAGTAGCGAATGAACATGCAGGTAGTACTGTATTTAAGACTCAGGAGCAGTTGATTGCTGAGGAAAAGGCAAACTACAAACCTAAGTCTGTAACGAACTTAATTGGCTCTTTTTTTCATACAACAGGTTTGGATGCAATCATCAATCCTGTTGAAGGTATGAAAAATGCACATGGTGAAGTAGTATCTACTTTTGCGCAAAGCTGGGGACGCGTGATCATGTTCCTTATCATTTTTGTACTCTTTTATCTGGCTATCGGTAAAGGTTTTGAACCACTGCTTCTTTTACCTATTGCATTTGGGGGGCTTCTTGCCAATATTCCTATAGCAGATATGGCTGCACCTGGACATATGCTGGGTATTATTTACCAGATGGGTATTGCCAATGAGTTTTTCCCTCTGCTTATTTTTATGGGTGTAGGTGCTATGACAGACTTTGGTCCATTGCTCTCTAACCCTAAAACTGCACTTCTTGGTGGTGCGGCACAGTTTGGGATCTTTGGTTCACTAGTAGGTGCAGCAGCACTTTCTCAGTACACTGGTTTTGTTGACTTTACACTCCAGCAATCTGCAGCGATCTCCATTATTGGTGGTGCCGATGGACCAACCTCTATCTTTATTGCTTCTGCTTTGGCACCTGAAATGTTAGGCGCCATTGCAGTTGCTGCCTACTCATATATGGCATTGGTACCTGTGATACAGCCACCGATAATGAGAGCATTAACAACAAAAGAAGAGCGTCAAATTGTAATGAAAACTACAAGAAAAGTACATAGAATGGAAAAACTGGTTTTCCCTCTTGTAGTTATTATGATGATCGCACTTGTTTTACCTGATGCTGCTCCGCTTATGGGGTCATTTGCTTTTGGTAACTTTGCAAAAGAGTCCGGTGTGGTAGACAGATTGTCTAATGAGATGCAAAACTCTTTGATCAATATTGTAACGATCTTTTTAGGTTTTGGTGTAGGTATGACACTTCAGGCAGATAAATTCCTAGTTGCTGAAACTATGGGGATCATGGTTATTGGTCTTCTTGCGTTCTCTGCAGGTACTGCAGCAGGTGTTTTATTGGCGAAGCTTATGAACAAAATGTCTAAAGAACCTATCAATCCGCTTATTGGTGCAGCAGGAGTTTCTGCAGTTCCAATGGCAGCAAGGGTTGTTTCCAAAGTTGGTTCGGAAGAGAAACCGGGTAATATTCTACTTATGCATGCTATGGGTCCAAATGTTGCCGGTGTTATCGGTTCTGCGGTAGCAGCAGGTGTATTACTCTCTATCTTTAAATAGATAGATATTATGCTCCCCTTTCAGGGAGTATAAATTAGCAAATATTCCACTATTTGCTAATTTATGCTTTAGCATTTTAAATTACAAGAACAAAAGAGGATACAATGAGTACCAAAACGCCGAACGGACTTGATAAACTGGGGTTAAATGATATTGGGGATGTCTATTATAATTTGAGTTATGATGAGTTGCAAGCGCATGAAGTAAAAGCCGGAGAGTGTCAGATCTCTACATCGGGCACAGCAATGTGCGATACAGGTATCTTCACAGGACGTAGTCCAAAAGATAAATATTTTGTTGATCAAACCCCTTCAAACCAGCATATTGCCTGGGGTGATGTCAATAAAAAAATAGACAAAGAAATTTATGAAGAGTTGTTGGATCTGACATTGACCCAACTTTCAGGTAAGAATATTTATATTACAGATGTCTATGCCGGTGCAAGTGATGCAAGTAAAAGATCTGTAAGATTTATTACAGAAGTAGCTTGGCAGGCACACTTTGTCAAAAATATGTTCATCCGTCCCACAGAAGAAGAATTAGAAACGTTTGAACCTGATTTTACTGTCTATAATGCCTGTAAAACTGTTGATGACAAATATAAAGAGCACGGTATGAATTCTGATGTGTATGTTGTTTTTAATGTGGAAGACAATGTTTCCATCATTGGTGGTACCTGGTACGGTGGAGAGATGAAAAAAGGTATCTTCTCTATGATGAATTACTGGTTACCTTTAGAGGGAAAACTTTCTATGCATTGTTCTGCAAATGTAGGTAAAGATGAAGATGTATGTCTATTCTTTGGACTTTCCGGTACAGGAAAAACTACACT
>Ga0256827_10003037_pt1 | contig 10709 bp, 11 predicted proteins | sample CV84metaG_FD_185977 | JGI IMG/M metagenome (GOLD analysis project Ga0256827, IMG submission 185977) | Hydrothermal vent microbial communities from East Pacific Rise, Pacific Ocean - CV84 | ecosystem: Environmental > Aquatic > Marine > Hydrothermal vents | place: Pacific Ocean: East Pacific Rise...
TGCTCACTTTCTCCAGCACATATAAACATATTAAATCCTTACAGGAATATTTTGTCTGCGAAGATACTCTTTTAATTCTAATATGTCAATCTCTTTAAAGTGAAAAATAGAAGCTGCCAATGCTGCATCTGCATTTCCAAGGGTAAATGCCTCTTCAATATGCTTCATCGTCCCTGCACCACCACTTGCAATCACAGGAATATTAACAAGTTCAGATATCTTTTTATTGAGAGTATTATCAAACCCTGCCTTTGTACCATCTGCATCCATAGAAGTGACAAGTAATTCACCTGCTCCTCTATCGTAAGCTTCTTTTGCCCACTCTAGCGCATCTATACCAGTATCATTACGTCCACCATGGGTAAAGATATTCCATTTATTTTCAGATACTTGCTTTGCATCAATGGCAACCACAATACACTGAGAACCAAAACGTTTTGCACCCTCTTCTATAAACTCTGGTCTTTTAATGGCTGCAGAGTTGATACTTACTTTATCACATCCAACATTTAACAGATTGTAGATATCTGGGAGCTCTCGTATTCCTCCACCCACCGTAAGAGGAATAAATACTTCTTGTGCCACTTTTTTCACGACATCCACAATAGTGTCACGACCCTCATGACTTGCACCAATGTCAAGAAAAGTAATCTCATCAGCACCCTCTTCATTATAGCGACGCGCCACTTCTACAGGGTCACCTGCATCACGTAGTCCTACAAAATTAACACCTTTAACCACACGTCCATCATTGACATCAAGACAAGGTATGATACGTTTTGCAAAATAATCCATTTAACTCTCCAAATATTATGGTAGAATTATACAAAAATAATCTACTACAAACGATTAATATAGATTATAAAGGAATATTATAGTATGATTATTGAAAATTTAGCCGAATTCGCTTCTAAGAAATTTGGTCAAAACTTTTTGAAGAATGACACTATTCTTCATAAAATCATCCAAGCGATGCCCAATGACAATTTAAAAGTTGCAGAGATTGGCCCTGGCTTAGGTGATTTAACCAAAGAACTTGTAAAAGTTCGAAATGTCACAGCATTTGAGGTTGATAAAAGATTATGTGAGCATCTAACATCTGAATTTGAAGATTCCATCCACAACGGGAATTTTGAACTTCGATGTGGGGATGTGCTTGAGCGTTGGGAGACAGGAAGTTTATTGGATGAACCTTATCATCTGGTAGCAAACCTGCCCTATTATATCGCGACCAATATCATCTTAAAAGCATTTAAAGATGAGCATTGCCAATCTGTTTTGGTAATGGTTCAAAAAGAAGTAGCTGTTAAGTTTGCTGCAGAGGTAAAACAAAAAGAGTTTTCAGCTCTTTCTGTCCTTGCAGCGAGTGTAGGAAAAGCGACACTCTGTTTCGAGGTTGAACCAGAAGCATTTGTCCCTCCTCCTAACGTTACTTCTGCCGTGCTTTTAATAGAGAAAAACCAATCACGAGATGACGAGAAGTTTGAAGCTTTTTTAAAAATTGCTTTCGCACAACCGCGTAAAAAACTCTCTAAAAATCTCTCTGTTGCTTTTTCTAAAGATATTGTCAACGCACTTTTTTCAAAACTGGAGCTAAACTCCAACCTTCGACCTCATGAAGCTGAGACATCTATTTATCATCATATATATAATGAACTAAAGGATAAGCTAGATGGAAAACAACAATCAAAACAACGAAAACTCTCAAAATCAAGGGCAAAAAACTCCAAAACCGAGTAATAATGCTCCAAGAGAGAGACGTCCAAACCCACATAGACAAAATAATAATGGCAATAAACCACAAGGTCAAGGCGAAAATAACAATCGTCCTAATCCAAATAGAAAGCCAAACCCTAATCGTAAACCAAACCCTAGTAAAGATGTAGATGGTAACGTACACGATAGACCTGCACCAAATGGTAATAAAAAACCAAATAACAACAATAACAAACCTGGGAATAAACCAAACAATAACCAAAACCGTAATGCTAATAACAATACTCAGAACAAAAAACCAAATAACAACAATAACAAACCTGGGAATAAACCAAACAATAACCAAAACCGTAATGGTGGTAGTAAAAATAGAGGAAAACGTAAAAACATTACTACTGTAAATGATACTATGAGAGCATCTATTGAGATAAATGCAAAAGTAAAAGATGCTACGATGAACCCATGGAAGAAGATAGATATGTCTACCAAAGGGAAAGTACGTTTCACACCACTAGGTGGACTTGGTGAAATCGGTGGGAACATGGCTGTACTTGAAACAGAAACGACAGCTATCATTATCGATGTAGGGATGTCCTTCCCAGATGAGACAATGCACGGTGTAGATATCTTAGTACCTGATTTCTCATACTTGCATGCACTTAAAGAGAGTGGTAAAAAAGTATTTGTCATCATTACACATGGTCACGAAGACCACATTGGTGCAATGCCATACCTTTTCAAAGAATTACAGTTTCCTATCTATGCTACACCACTTGCACTTGCAATGATAGAAAACAAGTTTAATGAGCATGGTCTTAGTCAGTATACTAAAAACTTTAATTTTGTAACACTTAGAGAGCAGTACCAAATTGGTGACCTTAAAATCGAATGGTTACACAATACACACTCTATTATTGATGCATGTTCATTGGCTATTGAGACACCTGCTGGGATTATTATGCATACAGCAGACTTCAAGATTGACCATACACCTGTAGACAACTACACAATGGACTTACGTCGTTATGCTTACTATGGAGAAAAAGGTGTACTTTGTCTCTTCTCAGACTCAACAAACTCACACAACCCTGGATTTACAAAGTCAGAAAAAGTAGTAGGAAAAACATTTGATACACTCTTTGACCTTGCAAAAGGAAGAGTCATTATGTCTACCTTCTCTTCAAATGTTCACCGTATCGTCCAAGCAATGGAAAGAGGTGTGAGTCATGGAAGAAAAGTATGTGTTATCGGACGTTCTATGGAGCGTAATATTGAGACTAACCGTGCTTTAGGCTTTGTTGATATTGCTGATAAACATTTTATTGAAGTGCATGAAGTACCAAAATATGCTGACCATGAAATACTTATTGTAACGACTGGTTCACAAGGTGAAACTATGGCTGCACTTAACCGTATGGCAACAGATGAGCATAGACATATCAAACTTAAGCCATCAGATACAGTAATCATCTCTGCTTCTGCTATTCCAGGAAATGAAGCTTCTGTTTCTGGGCTTATGAATAAACTCATTAAAGCAGGATGTACCGTACGTTATAAAGAGTTTGGAGACATCCACGTATCTGGTCACGCAGCACAAGAAGAACAAAAACTCATCTTAAGACTTGTTCAACCTAAATTCTTCTTACCTGTTCACGGTGAGTACAACCACATCGCTAAACATGCTAAAACGGCTGTAGAGTGTGGTGTAGATGAGAGAAATATTTTACTTATGAGTGATGGTGATCAGATAGAACTTACCACTAAGTATCTTAAAAAAGTAAAAACAGTGAAATCTGGTAAAACATACATTGATAATCAAAATAATATGACTATCGAAAATGATGTTGTCCTTGACAGACAGAAGCTTGCTGAAGATGGTATCATCAACGTTGTAGCTCAAATCTCACAAAGTAACCAAAAAGTAGTTGGTAAGCCTGTTATCTCTACCCATGGGCTAGTCCCAGATAAAGAAGATAAAAAGTTCCAAAAAGAGATTGAAGTACTTCTTGAGACAATGTTGCTTAACATGAAACCAGAAGCACTTAAAAACCATAAAGATATCGAAAACGATATACGTTCAGTCGTAAGAAAGCACGTTGTTCGTACAAAAAAGAGATACCCACTTATTATTCCTACTATCTTTATAGTATAATTTATCTACTCTATCCTCTTATATACTTAGGTCATATTATGCCTAAGTATAATTATGTATAATATAAGTTAAGAAGTATCACTGTACTTTTAACTAATAGATTGAGAAAAGGGGATATCAATGAAGAAAATTTGGCCTTGGCTACTTTTATTGTTACTACTGATTATATTTTGTACATGGTCAAAAAAAGACACTATACATATTACAAAAGCAAATATTCAAACAGCTGTCACTCCTGTGATAGGAGAAGTACATTATATTGAATATATAATTACGCAAAATAAGAATAATTATACAATCAACGGTAACTTTAAAAATATTGCCCAACAAACACTACTTACAGATACTGTAAAGCGTGCAAAAAAAACATTTGAGATTCAAAACACCTCTACAAATGAAACACTTATTGGAGAACCTGCATTAACATTAACAAATAAGATTCTCCCTCATTTTATCAAGACATATACAAACGGTAAAATACAATACAGTAATCAAAAAATAAAAATAAGTGGTACGGTAGAGAGTTATGAAGCACAGCACGAAATGCAAAGACTACTTAATACCTCTACTTTAGCATCGCAAGACAACTCCACAGTAGCTATAGCAACTAAACCTATTTATTATACGATTAGTAAAATCGGAGAGACTATAGAGTCTCAAGGTACATTTGATAATCAGAAACAAATCAATATAATAAAAACAAAATTGCCAGACAGTGCAAATACTCATTTTAAAGTTAGTTCACATCATTTAGATAAAGGCTCACTGCCTATTATTGAAAAGTTTCTTCCTATATTTATGACAAAATATACTCAAGGTAACATTAGGTATAAAGATGAAGTCTTAACTATTACAGGAACCGTGGAATCAGATGATGACTTAGCCATGACAAAGAGGCTCCTTGCACATAGCAAAGTTAATATCATAAACAATACTGTTGTAGATAATACAAAAGCTTTAGAAGCTGCACGTGTAGCAAAAGAAAAGGCTAGGCTGGCAGCACTTCAAGAAGAAGAAAACGCAAAAAGGGAAAAAGCTAGACTTTTGGCACTCCAGACACAAAGAGAGAAGGAAGCAAAAAGGGTTGCCCTTGCAGCCAAAGAAAAAGCTAGACTTGCCGCACTTCAAGCAGAACAAGAAGCGAAGTCTGAAGCAAAAGAGAAAGCTAGGCTGGCAGCACTTCAATCACAAAAAGAAGCTGAAGCAAAAAAAGCTGAAATGAAAACTAAAATTGCCAACTTACTTAAACTTGAGAATATAGAGTTTAATGTAAATAAAAGTACATTAACTGCAAAAGGAGAAGCAACAGTTGATAAATTAGCAGTTATTCTTAAAGAGTATACTTCTATAAATCTTGAAATTGCAGGACATACTGACTCGGATGGAAGTGCTGAATATAATCAAAAGCTCTCTCAATCAAGAGTCGATATGGTAAAAAGTAAATTGATCGCAAATACAATAAATCCCTCTCGTTTAACAGCAAAGGGGTATGGTGAAACACAACCACTTGTACCAAATACAAGCAAAGCAAACAAACAACGAAACCGTCGTGTTGAAATCAATATTTTAGGAGAATAATTATGTTAGAAATTGCATCACAAATGATATTATGTTTACTATTGGCTGCCCTTTTAGGGTTCATAATCGGTTATTTATTTGGAAAAGGTACTTGTGCCAGTGATGAGTGTGGTCATACCCCAGAAGTTAGCCATGAAGTTACGCACGATTCTCATGAAGTGCAAAGTATCACTTCAGCAACAATAGATGAAACAGCACAAGCATCAGCAGAACCAACTACAGAAGATGATAAACCTGTACTACTTTCTGCTCCACGAAATGGAAAAAAAGATAACCTTACACGTATTAAAGGTGTAGGTGTTAAGATTGAAGAAACACTGAATGATATAGGTATTTACCATTTTGATCAAATTGCTGCATGGGATGATGAAAATATTGCATGGGCAGATAGCACGTTAGGTTTTCCAGGACGTGCAAAACGAGAAAACTGGGTAGAACAGGCGAAAGCACTTGATTCAGGTGAAGAGACAGAATTTTCTAAAAGAGTAGATGCAGGTGAAGTCTCTTCAAGTAAAAAAGAGTAATAAGCACTTCATACTAAAGGAGTAGCTCTTGCCACTCCTCTTACAACTTCAAAAAATATCAACTATGCTATAATCTGATTATCAAAATATAAAGCATGTAAATAATGAATCTAATTAAAATTGCACAAGAAACTTTTCATATTGAAGCAAATGCACTTAACAAAGCTGCTGCACGCTTAGATCAAAACTTCTTAAATGCTATTGATATTATACTGTCGACAAAAGGTAAACTCATCATTACTGGTGTAGGTAAGTCTGGGTTGGTTGGCGCAAAGATGGCTGCTACTTTTGCTAGTACAGGAACATCAAGTTTTTTTCTACACCCTACCGAAGCACTCCATGGTGATTTGGGGATGATAGGAAAAGAGGATACGCTACTTGCTATTAGCTCAAGTGGAGAGAGTGAAGAACTTACCAAAATTCTTCCACATATCAAGAGATTTGAAATACCACTTATCGGACTTACTAGTGATAAGAGTTCCTCTTTAGGAAGTTATGCAGATGTAGTGCTTGATATCTCTGTAGAAAAAGAAGCTTGTCCTCTTGGTATTGCACCAACTACATCGACAACACTTACTATGGCACTAGGTGATGCCTTAGCTGTTGCACTCATGGAATACAGAGGCTTTAAAAAAGAGGACTTTGCCTCTTTTCATCCTGGCGGCACACTGGGTAAAAAACTTTTTATACGTATAAAAGATTTGATGCGTACTGATAATTTACCTATTATAAGAGAGAATACTACACTCAAAGATGCTATCGTTACGATGAGCCAAGGAAAACTTGGTCATATACTCATCGTAGATAAAAATAACAACTTTGTAGCCCTTCTAAGTGATGGAGACTTAAGACGTGCACTGATGAAAGAAGATTTTTCACTAGATGAACTTGCAATTACCTATGCAAACCAAACACCAACAAGCTATACAAATACAGAACTCCTTGCTTCAGAAGCATTGGAGATAATTGAAGAGGGTAAAATACAACTTTTACCTATTACAACGGATGAAAATAAAATCATTGGTGTACTTCATATACATGACTTAATAAATGCAGGAATAAAATCTAAATGAGACTCAATAAATATATATCACACAACACAAAGTATTCACGTCGAGAAGCAGATGCTCTCATAGAAGCAGGTGAAGTAACCCTAGATAAAAGACCACTCAAAGAGTTTGGTTATGAAGTACAGCCTGATGACCGTATCTTTGTCAAAGGGAAAGCCATCAAAGTCACTTCTGAACTTACTATTATTGCCTATAACAAACCTAAGGGTGTACTTGTCACTAAAAAAGATGACCGAGGGCGTGCAACCATCTATCATAAACTACCAGGGAAATACAGACACTTTACCCCTGTAGGTAGACTAGACTATGCCTCTGAAGGACTTTTGCTCTTAACAGACGATGTAGAAGTAGCAACAGCACTTATGGAGAGTGGTTTAGACAGAACTTATAACCTTAAGATAGACAAACCCGTTACTAAAGAGATGATGGATGCTATGAAAGAAGGACTTATCTTGGATGATGCCCGTGCAGGTGCACATGAAAAGTCGAAGATTTACTCTATGGAGTTTGCCCCTTTTGCACACTTTGAAGTGAGAAGCGAAGGCAAAAACTTCACAAAACTCCGTGTTACTATTACCGAAGGTAAAAACAGAGAACTTAGACGTTTTTTTGCACACTTTGAAGCCAAAGTTCTTGACCTTAAACGTATTGCCTTTGGAGGGATAGAACTCAATAACCTTCCAGAAAACAAAACACGTTACTTTACACGTAGAGAGTATGATGATGTACATAAATTTATGAAACGTTGGAGAACCAATAAGATTGCTGATGTAAAAAATGAAATTAATGCAAAAAGACAAGACGAAGCAAACAAGCGCAATAAAGAGAAAGAAAAAGACGAAACAACAAAAAATAAGAAGTTTAAATACAAAGATTAAAACATGGTCAATCTTGCACTCAAATACCGTCCTAAAACACTTAATGAGCTTATAGGACAACCTCACCTTTTAGCAGAAGATGCCGTCCTACGTAAACTTATAGAGAATGATGCTCTCCCCCATACTTTTTTTTATGGACCTCCAGGTTGTGGTAAAACAACCATTGCAAGAGTTATAGCAAATATACTAGAGCGTCCTTTTTATGAAATGAATGCTACCTCGCTTAAAATAGAAGATTTACGTAAGATATTTAAAGAGTATACCAATGCCTTGCAAAAACCTCTCATTTTCATAGATGAAGTCCATCGTCTGAGTAAAAACCAACAAGAAGTACTACTACCTTTTATGGAAAACAGTGCAGCTCTCATCATAGGGGCATCAACAGAGAACCCTTACTATTCACTTACCTCTGCTATGCGTTCTCGTTCACATCTTTTTGAACTAACAAGCATCTCAGAAGATGAAATGCTTACCTACCTTGAAAAGATACTCTTGCTTGAAGAGATGGATGTAGAAGCAGAAGCAAAAGAGTATTTGGTTTTTTCATCAGGTGGAGATGTTAGAGCTATGTTAAACCTTTTAGAGAGTGCTTCTGCCATTACTTCACCCATTACACGAGAAGTACTCAAACAAATACGTCCTCATGCTATGCAAGCAGGTAGTAGCGAGAGTGAAAGCCACTATGAGTTAACCTCTGCCATGATAAAAAGTATACGTGGCTCAGACATTGATGCAAGCATCTATTACTTAGCAAGGCTTATCGATGGAGGAGAACCAGCAGAGTTCATAGCTCGTCGTTTAGCTATACTTGCAAGTGAGGACATCGGAAATGCCAACCCCCCTGCTCTCAATTTAGCTTCTTCTACCTTAAATATAGTGAAACATATTGGCTACCCAGAAGCTAGAATTTCACTTTCCCAACTTGTCATTTATCTGGCTTCTTCCCCTAAGTCAAACTCTGCCTATATGGCAATAAACCGTGCTCTAACTAGTATCAAAGAGGGAGAAATACACCCTATTCCTTCACATATCAAAACCCATGCAAAAAATTATCTTTACCCACATGATTTTGATGGATGGGTGAAACAATCTTATCTAACAAAAAATTTACACTTTTATACAACAAAAGAGATTGGTTTTGAGAAAACACTTTGCCAATGGCATAAAAAAATAATCACACAATTATGACACATATATATGCTAAAATAAGATATGAGCAATCAAACAAAGGATAAAAAATGAAAAAAACTCTTTTAAGACTTATTTTAACATTAAGCATGCTTATCCCTTTATTTAATGGGTGTGCAGGCAATGGCCCTAATAGTGGAGCACAAACAGGTGCTGCTACAGGTGCAGTTGCTGGTGCAGTCATTGGATATAATACTAAGGGTCATCACAAAGGTAGACGAGCTGTAATCGGCGGGCTTCTTGGTGCTGCAGTTGGTGCAGGCATAGGTAATGCCGTAGATAATAGTAACCCTCCTCCACAACAAAATGGTGGATGGCAATAATAAAATTATAATTATAATAAAAGGAAAAAATATGAAATTACACAAATCATTAATGGCTTCTACTGTAGCCATATTTATGTTAGCAGGATGTTATAATCAACCTGGTTTAGTACAAGATCAAAGCTATGATCGTACCAAAACGGGTGCTGCTACAGGTGCTTTAGCTGGTGCCCTTATTGGCTATAATACAAAAGGACATCACAAAGGGAAAAGAGCCCTTATAGGTGGGCTTCTTGGTGCTGCAGTTGGTGGAGGTATAGGATATAGTCTTGATGAGCAAGCTAATCAAGTTGCCTATTCATTGGGTACAGGCGTCAACAATGATCCTCTTGCAGCATTGGATCCAAACAATACTATCATTGTATCTAAACACCCTAATTACGTAAAAATTATGTTTAGAGACCGCATGATGTTTGCAACAGATTCTGCAAGACTACAACCAAGCGCGAGAAATAAAGTACACAAAGTAGGACAACTACTTGCAAACTACCCTCAAACAGTTGTAGGTGTAGCTGGATTTACAGATAATACAGGTGGATATGAATATAATCTAAACCTCTCACAAAAAAGAGCAGCAACTGTTGCAAACCTTCTCTCTAGAAATGGCTATCCAAGAACAAAAGGATGTTCATTTGAAAAAGCTATTGCACCAAATAATTCAGCAAGAAATCGTGCCCTTAATAGACGTGTAGAAGTCTACCTCTATGCAAACCAAAATAATATGACAGATCCTTGTCGTTAACTACTTTAATGAGCTAAGCTCACGCTTAGCTTGTTCCGCATCTATTGTACCAGAGAAAAATTTATCTTCAATCGCATTAATTGTATTTTGTAACTTGTCTTGGAGTGCTTTCCCTCTAATTCTATCATTGACAAAACTTTTCATTTCATCAAACATAGGAAAAAGCTCTAGAAACTCATCTTTTAACATAGAGTTATTCCATGCTCCAAGCTGTGTTTTGACATCAGCTCCAGTAAGATCTAAAATCCCCTGCCCTATACTATCTGTAGATTGATACTTATCATAAATATGTTCTTGATTGTAATCATTATTTTTATAAGCATCATCTTCTGCTTGAATATCTCCAACAAAGTTAGTCACAAAATAGAGAAAACCAAGACCTATCGCTATAAATATCATTAAACTTTTGTCCATAAATAAATCCTATTTTGTATTTTATTAAAGAATTATACAATAAGTTTTAGAGAAAGTGTTGATTGAAAAGGATGATTAATTAAAAGTAGAGATGAGATAATCCGAACTTATCGTATATAAGGTC
>Ga0256827_10003038_pt1 | contig 10707 bp, 8 predicted proteins | sample CV84metaG_FD_185977 | JGI IMG/M metagenome (GOLD analysis project Ga0256827, IMG submission 185977) | Hydrothermal vent microbial communities from East Pacific Rise, Pacific Ocean - CV84 | ecosystem: Environmental > Aquatic > Marine > Hydrothermal vents | place: Pacific Ocean: East Pacific Rise...
GAAACCGCAGCAATGGCTTTTTAAATTCAATACATTTAGTTTGTAATTCAATTCAAATGATTTTTGTTTGGATATTTATTAAAAGGCTTATTATGCAAGGTTTTTCGTATCTTTTATTGGTTTATTAGTGTTGTTCTCAAGCCTCTTCTTGTCGTCCGACGGTGTCTTCTTGTCGTCCGACGATGTCTTCTTGTCGTCCGACGGTCTCTTCTTGTCGTCCGACGATGTCTTCTTGTCGTCCGACGGTGTCTTCTTGTCGTCCGACGGTCTTTTTTTGGGCTTTTCAAGTTTTTTCTTAATGTTCGATGGTCTTGATTTTTAGTTTGAGAGTTATTTAGTTGTTTTTCTAGAATAAATTAAGATGAAATTTAAAGAATTTAACTTTAAATCTCATTAAATTCTATGAAATTTGTAGGTCTGAGGGAATTACGCATAACAATAGAACAAGAACAGTTTAACAATAAAACACTTAGCTATATATTATAGTTTCTGCCTATAAAGTAGAGGTTTTGTTTATAAAATTCTCTAACAAGGCTTGCAAGATATTGAAAATAAATTAATTCCGAAATGTTTCGAAATAACTACTTTCAACATCAAGCATAACGAAGTTAGAGAACTTTATAGACAAGTTTTAAATATTATCAATAATAGAATTTAAACTTGCACTAGGACGCATAGATTTTTCTGTTTTTGTATCATCTAAAAGATAATAGCCACCAATATCAATTGCATTACCCTGTGCTTCAATTAATTCTGTATTAATTTCATCTTCTTTAGATTTTAATTCTTGATAAACCTTTGTAAATCGGTTTTGCAAATCTTTATCATCAGATTGATTTGCTAAAGCCTCAGCCCAATATAATGCTAAATAATAATGACCTCCTCTATTATCAATTTCATTCACTTTTCGTGATGGAGATTTTCCGTTATCAAGAACCTTAGCAACTGATTGATCTAAAGCTTTAGACAATACTATAGCTCTGTTATTATTAGTTTTGTTAGCTAAATCTTCTAACGAAACTGTTAATGCAAGATACTCGCCTAAAGAATCCCAACGTAAATGACCTTCTTCTACAAATTGCTGAACATGCTTAGGTGCAGAACCACCTGCTCCTGTTTCAAACAAGCCACCACCTGCCAACAACGGAACTATCGACAACATTTTTGATGATGAAGCTAATTCAAGAATTGGAAATAAATCTGTAAGATAATCTCTTAAAGCGTTTCCTGTTACCGAAATTGTATCTAAACCTTGCGATACTCTTGGCAATGTATATTTCATTGCATCAACAGGATTCATTATTTTTATTTCTAAACCTTCTGTATTGTGGTCTTTAAGATATTCTTTTACTTTAATAATTAGTTGTGCATCGTGAGCACGTTCTTGGTCTAACCAAAATACTGCAGGATTTCCTGTTGCTTTTGCTCTGTTTACAGCTAATTTAACCCAGTCTCTAATAGGTAAATCTTTTACTTGACAACCTCTCCAAATATCTCCTTCTTCAACTTTATGTTGAATATAGATATTACCTTTTTCGTCTGAAATACGAATTGTTCCTTCAGCTTGAGCAATAAAAGTTTTATCGTGCGAACCATATTCTTCGGCTTTTTGTGCCATTAGTCCTACGTTAGAAACATTTCCCATTGTTCTTGGATCGAAAGCTCCATTCTTTTTGCAATAATCTATTGCTTCTTGATACCAACGAGAATAACATCTGTCTGGTATTATTGCTTTTGTATCTTGCAATTTACCTTCGGCATTCCACATTTTACCTGAGTCTCTTATAACTACGGGCATTGATGCGTCAATAATAATATCGTTACTAGCATGTAAGTTTGTAATTCCTTTATCGGAATTTACCATTGCTAGTTTTGGATTTTTTGCATATACTGCTTGAATATCGTCTTCTATTTCTTTTTTCTTATCTGCAGGTAATTTTTCTAGTTTTTGATATAAATCTCCTAGACCTAAATCTGCAATAACACCAATTTCTTCGAAAGTTTCTGTATGTTTCTCGAAAACATCTTTAAAATATACACTTACAAAATGACCAAAAATTACAGGGTCAGACACTTTCATCATTGTTGCTTTAAGGTGCACCGAAAATAACACATTATTTTTCTTTGCATCTTCAATTTCTTTTGCAATAAAATTACGTAAAGAATTAACACTCAAAAAAGTGCCGTCTAAAACTTCGCCTTTTAGCAAATGTAATTTATCTTTTAAAACAGTTACATTTCCACTATTATCTACAAACTCAATTTTAACATCTATTTCTTCGTCCATAACAATAGATTTCTCGTTTCCAAAGAAATCTCCTTCTTCCATCCATGCTACATGCGATTTAGAACTAGATGACCAATCGCCTAACATCTTTGGGTGTTTTTTTGCATATTCTTTTACCGATGGTGCTACTCTTCTGTCGGAGTTTCCTTGACGAAGAACAGGATTTACAGCAGAACCTAGAGTTTTTGCATATCTATTGTTTATTGCAATTTCTTCTTCTGTTTTTGGTTCTTCAGGATAATCAGGAATTTTAAATCCTTTTTCTTGCAATTCTTTTATTGCAGCTTTCAACTGTGGTATAGAAGCACTTACGTTGGGTAATTTAATTACATTTGCATCAGCAAGTTTTACCAATTCGCCTAAGTCTGCAAGTGCATCAACATGCTTTTGTTCTTCTGTTAAATAATCGTTAAAATTAGCAAGTATCCTGCTACTTAACGAAATATCGCTTGTTTCTACTACTACATCTGCTGCTTTTGTAAATGCATTTACTATTGGTAACAAAGAATATGTTGCCAAAGCAGGTGCTTCATCTGTTTTTGTCCAAATAATTTTTGATATTTTTTGTGTCATCACTATATAATTTATTGATTTTTAATTTATTACAAAAATAAAAACCACTGTTTAATTTTGCTCGAAGGTAAATAATTTAGTGTGATAAAACAAATTAATTTTATGCTTTAAAAACATATTAATATATATGACTAATTTAATGCGTTTTGCAGTTATTTAGATAACTTTATATTAGGGCTTTCTAAATTATAAAAATATTAATATTGTTTATCAAACAACGGCAACTTCCTTTATGGGGAAAGTTGGCTTTGCTTTCAAATTATAATTGGTAATTCCCACTAAAGATTTATTTTTTTTATGGCTAAATATTTGTATACTTGTGTAATAAAAAGAAATATGAAAAAAATAATTTTAATTATATCTGTAATGATATCATTTGCAGTATTCTCACAAATTAAGGTTTACAAAGGAATATCTAATTATTCTGGTGATATTATCTGTACTCTAAAAGATGGAAACATATATATAAAGCAGTCGAACTATTCTGGTGATATTATTTGTCATATATCAGATAATAAGATATACAAGAAGCAATCTAACTATTCTGGCGATATTATTTTTACGATAAAAGATGGTAAGGTTTATAAAAACACATCAAACTACAATGGAGATATTGTAATGACAATTAAAGATAGTAAAATTTACAAAAAACAATCGAACTATTCTGGCGATATAATTGCAACAATACGTAATGGAAAGGTTTATAACGGAACATCAACCTATTCTGGTGACATTAAGTTTTCAATAAATGAAATAGTAACAATTGAAGAATTTGTTGCAATTTGGTATGTAGTGAAATATATTTGGTAATTGAATCAATAAATTTCACGCAAAGATTTACGCCATAGATTCTTTATCATTATTTGATTGTATATCGGTAATTTTGAAATTGATGTACTCAAACCTTATAGTTTTTTTGGGGTTTTCTACTTTTTACTTTCTACTTATTTAGTATCTTTGCATAAAAAATAAAATATGGCACATATAATTTCACCATCGCTTTTATCGGCAGACTTCAATAAGCTCGGCAGAGATATAGAAATGATTAACAATAGCGAAGCCGATTGGTTTCATCTTGATGTGATGGATGGAGTTTTTGTACCAAATATTTCGTTTGGATTTCCTGTTATTTCTCACATTAATAAATTAGCTAAAAAACCTTTAGATATTCATTTAATGATTGTTGATCCTGACAGATATATTACTGATTTCAAAAAAGTTGGTGCCGAATTTTTAACAGTTCATTACGAAGCTTGCACGCATTTGCATCGTACTATTCAAAACATACATGCAAATGGAATGAAAGCAGGTGTTTCGTTAAATCCGCATACTTCGGTAGAATTACTTTTTGATGTTATTGAAGATGTAGATTTAGTACTTTTAATGTCGGTTAATCCTGGTTTTGGAGGACAAAAGTTTATAGAAAATACCTATTCTAAAATTGCTCGTTTGCGAGAAATTGCCGAAGAAAAAGAAACAAATTTAATTATTGAAATTGATGGAGGTGTAGATAATTCAAATGCCGAAAAACTTATAAATATGGGTGCTGATGCTCTTGTTGCCGGTAGTTTTGTATTTAAATCGGAAAATCCTACAAACACAATTAGTGCTTTAAAAAATTTAAAATTTTAATATTCTCCATTAAATTCGTTTCAATATTTTTTTATACAAAAATAAATTATTATGAAATTTAAATTTACACTTGCCTTAGTTTTTATGTTATTATTATTTTCTTGTGATAATGCTGTTTACAAAGAATTTTACAGCTTTGCTGATATTCAATGGGATCAAAAAACTACACCATCATTCGATATAGAATTACAAAAAACCGGACAATACAATGTAGTTTTTACAATGAGATACATTGAAGGTTTTCAATATAAAAACATGATTGGCTCTGTTTTGTTATTAGATTTTAATAAAAAACCAATTATTAAAAAATTTAAATTTAGTGTTAGAGATGAAAATAATGAATATATAGGTGATGTTGCCGGAAATATGTGGGATATTGAATATACTCTTTTTGCAGATACCACTTTAGAAGCAGGCAAATATACAATTCAAGCAGAACAATTTGTTCACAAAAAAACTCTTCCTTTTGTTTCTGATATTGGTATTAGAATAGTGCCTGTTTTAAAAAAATAATTAGCTTTTCTAAAAAGATATCTAAAACCAAAAAAACAAGATTATATGAAAAAATACATTTTTATTTTATTGATATTAATAATTTCTGATAGTTTTTCTCAGTCTCATGGCACACAAAGCAAAAAGGCAAAAAAAAATTATCAAACAGCACTAAAATATTATAATTCTTTTGATAATGAAAACGCTTTAAAATACATAAATATTGCAATAAAAGCCGACGAAAAATATATTGATGCATATTGGTTTAGAGCAGAAGTATATTTTAAAATGAAAGACAGCTTAAAATGTATAAAAGATTATGAAAAAGCAATAGAAATAAATCCTAATTACAGTTATAAATTATACTACGAACTTGCCGCAATATGTTTTAGCAGAGGCGATTACAAAAAAGCAAACGAAAATTACAAATTATGTAGAAATTTCGATAATTTAAGCGAAAGATTTCTTATAAATATAGATTATAATATTAGAGAAACAGAATTTTGTTATAAATCTGTTCAAAATCCTGTACCATATAAACCTATAAATATGGGAGATAATGTAAACACAAAATTCGATGATTATTGGCCACTTGTTACAGCCGACGAACAAATATTATATACCACAAAACTAATACCCCGAGATAATCGTTTTCCTGTAAGCCAACGAAACGGACAAGAAGATTTCTTTTATAACAAAAAAAATGGTAATAAATGGGGGCAGTTAATGCATATTGGCAAAGCAATTAACACTTTGGGCAACGAAGGAGCACCAACAATTTCTGCCGATGGACAATGGTTTTATTTTACGGCTTGTGGCAGAAAAGACGGAAAAGGAAAATGCGATATCTATAAAACAAAAAAAATTGGCAACAGATGGCAAAAACCTATAAATTTAGGAGCTCCCGTAAATACCGGAGCTTGGGAGTCTCAACCTTCGGTTTCTGCCGACGGAAGAACACTGTATTTTGTAAGCGAAAGAGGTGGTAGCAAAGGCGAAATGGATATTTGGGTAAGCCATTTGCAAGACAATGGTAAATGGACAAATCCACAAAATCTTGGAGATAGCATAAATACCGCAGGCAAAGAAATGTCGCCATTTATCCACCCCGATGGAAAAACATTATATTTTACATCTAATGCCCATATAGGTTTTGGCGACCAAGATATTTTTGTAAGCAGAATGAACAACAAAGGAGAATGGAGCAAACCTAAAAACCTTGGATACCCAATAAATACAAAAGGAAACGAAAGAGGTATTGCATTAAACAATAAAGGCGATTTAGCTTATATTTCGACACAACGAGGAGGAAAAAAAGACTTAGATATTTATTGTTTTGAACTATACGAAGATGCACGACCTACTCCATCTACTTATGTTTCGGGCAAAATTTATAATATAGAAACAAACAAACCTGTTTACACAGAATTTCGTTTAGAAAATTTAGATTCAAGCAATTTTGAATTAACAAATACTTCTGATGAAATAACAGGAAAATACTTAATACCACTTCCGTCGGAGCAAAGTTATGCTTTTAATATAACAGCTAAAGGATATTTATTTTATTCCGACAACTTTACACTGCCTAAAGGTTACGATATTAGCAAACCTTTTAAAAAAGATATACCATTGATACCTATAAAAAAAGATGCCAAAGTAGTTCTTAAAAATATTTTTTTCGAATTAGACTCCTACGAACTAAAACCCGAGTCTTATGTAGAACTACACCGATTAATAACATTTATTAAATATAACCCAAATATTAATATAGAAATTGGTGGACATACCGATAATCAAGGAAGTGCACAACACAATAAAATTTTATCAGAAAATAGAGCGAAAACTGTGTATAATTACTTGATATCCAAAGGTGTTGACAAAAGTAAATTAACATACAAAGGCTATGGTATGGATATTCCAATTGCAGATAATAATACAGAAGAAGGCAGAGCTCAAAATAGAAGAACAGAAGCAAAAATTATTCAAATAAATTAAAATGATTTTTAATTTTCTATTTTAATTCTTAAATTGCAAAACATTAATAAAAATTAGATAATTATGAGAAAAATATACTTGTTTTTTGTTATGCTCATTTTTTCGATGAGTATATTCGGACAGGATGACACAACACTAGTTGTGGTTGAAGGGCAAGAAGCCCAAGTTGCATACAATAATGGTATCGAGCTATTTAAAGCAGGAAATTATCAACAAGCAATTGCCAAATTTGACGAAGCAATATCGTTAGACCAAGATTTTGCAAGTGCATATTTAAACAGAGGAAGTGCAAAATACGCATTAAATAATATTGATGAAGCAATAACAGACTTTACAACATGCATGTCTAAAAACGATTCGTTAGGCGAAGCATACTATGCCAGAGGCAGAGCATATTTCGATAAAGCAGACTACGACAAAGTAATGTCTGATTTTGATTTAGCTATTGAAAAAGGATACACCGAAGACCGAAAACTATACTATTTTAGAGGAGTTGTAAAATTTTTAAGAGAAGATTATGAAGCTGCAATAACAGATTTTGAAAAAGCTATAAGCTTTAAAGCCGACAGAAAATTAGCATATGCATATAACGATATGGGTAGTGCTAATCTTAAATTAGAAAAATATGATGCTGCCATCTCTAATTATAACACAGCCATACAAGTTGACCCTGATATGTTTTTTACATACAACAACTTAGGTAGAGTTAAAATGAAAAAAGAAGATTATACAGGAGCTGTTGAAGCATTTACACAAGCAATAAATCATAAAAAAGATTATGTGTTAGCATATAACAACAGAGGCGATGCAAAAATTGCTTTAGAAGATTATGAAGGAGCAATAAAAGACTTTGAAGCAGCCCTTAATCTAGATGAAAAATACGTTTATGCACTTAACAATATAGGAAGAGCAAAATACAAACTTAAAGACTATGAAGGAGCTTTAACATTTTTAAATAAAGCAATAGAAATAAATCCCGAATATGGCGAAGCATACGTTAATAGAGGAATTGTTAAAGAAATGTTACGAGATAGAGAAGGACGATGTGCCGATTGGAACAAGGCAGTTGAATTAGGTGTTGAACAAGCAAATAATTTTGCATTAGAATGTAAATAAAAAAAGAAAAAATTATGAAAAAAATTATATATATTTTAACATTAGTACTTTTTACAATTCAATTATCAGCTCAGAATGTTGAATTCGATAAAAAGATTTTTAAAAACGATAAAGATGGTTTTAAAGCAGCAATGAAAAACCTTGATGAAGGTAACGATCTTTGGGAACTTGGTGTTAGTGGTGGTTATAAAATGGCATTAGAATATTATATAAAAGCTAATGATTTTAACCCCAACAATGCAAACCTTAATTACAAAATAGGAGTTTGTTATATTAAATCTTCATCGCAAGAAAAATCTTTAGACTATTTATTAAAAGCCGTTAAATTAGACCCATTTGTTGCTCCTGATATTAATTATATGCTAGGAAGAGCATATCATTATAATTTAAAACTTGATGAAGCAATAAAAGAATACACAAATTATAAAAATCGCCTTTCGCCAAAAGACTTAGCCGAAAAAAGAAAAATAATTGAAAAACGTATTCACGAATGTGAAATAGGTAAAAAACTTGCAGAAAAACCTGTAAGAGTTTTTATTGACAATGCAGGAGAGAATATAAACTCCTCATATTCAGATTACAGCCCACTTATTACAGCCGATGGGTCTATGATGATTTTTACATCAAGAAGAGCAGAAACAACAGGCGGTGGATTATCGGAACAAGATCATCAATATTACGAAGATATTTATGTTTCGTATTATGAAAATGGAAAATGGGAAAAAGCACAAAATATAGGAAAACCTCTTAATACAAAAGATAACGACGCAACTATTGGCTTATCTCCCGATGGTCAGAAACTTTTTACCTATTTAGGAAAAACAAATGGCGGAGATATTTTCGAATCAGAATTAAATGGAGAAGAATGGACCTCGCCAAGCGATAAATCTTTAAAAAAATATATAAATACAGATGCACACGAAGCATCAGCATCTTTTTCTTTCGACGGAAAGACAATGTATTTTGCATCAAACAAAAAAGATGACAACTTTGGAAAACATGATATTTATGTTTCGTATTATGATGATGAAAAAGAACGATGGGGTCCTGCAAAAAATATAGGAGGCGTTATTAATACAGAATATGAAGAAAAAGGCGTGTTTATGCACCCTGACGGAAGAACAATGTATTTTACTTCTACCGGTCATAACTCAATGGGAGGATTTGATATTTTTGAATCAACACTTGACGACGAAGGAAATTGGACAGAGCCTATTAATATAGGATATCCTATAAATACACCTGGTGATGATAGATTTTTTGTTGTTGAAGCATCAGGTAAAAAAGCATATTATGCATCTGATAAATCTGGTGGATATGGCGGACACGACATCTATATTATTACTTTCTTAGGACCTGAAAAACCTATGATTGCAAGTGTAGAAGATAATCTTATTGCTAGTATTGCAAATCCTACAAAAGAAACTGTAATACAAGAATCTATAGAAATAAAAACAATGCGTTTAACAATTCTTAAAGGAACTATTAAAGACGCTCTTACTAACGAACCTATTGCAGCAGAAATAGAAGTTGTAGATAACGAAAAAAACGAGGTTATTTCTGTAATAAAATCTAATAGCTCAACAGGAGCATATTTAATTTCATTACCATCGGGTAAAAATTATGGTATTGCTGTTAAATCAGAAGGGTACTTATTTCATTCAGAAAACTTTAATATTCCGTCTGCCACTAATTACCAAGAAATAACAAAAGATATTTTGTTAAACAAAATGGCTGTTGGTTCAAAAATTGTACTCGAAAATATTTTCTTCGATTATGCTAAAGCAAGTCTTCGTCCGGAATCATACCCTGAACTAGATAGATTAGTAGAATTATTAAATAAATTTCCATCTGTTAGAATTGAAATTTCGGGACATACCGACAACAAAGGTTCTCTTGCAACAAATAAGCGTTTATCTAAAGCAAGAGCAGAATCGGTTGTTAATTATCTTATTAAAAAAGGTATTGGAGCAAGCAGATTAGAATTTGAAGGTTATGCTTATTTACAACCAATTGCTGATAACAACACGAAAGAAGGTCGCCAAAGAAACCGTCGTGTAGAGTTTAAAGTATTGAGTAACTAAAAATATGATGTCAAAAAAAAAGGAATATTTTGGTATAGCAGCTGGTCTTATATTTTTATTTTTGTTATTTTCTATAACATTTATAATACTTGGTACTAATAAAGATAAAGCCTTATTTGAAAATATTGCAATAACTATAAGTTTTACTTTAAGTTTGGTTATATTACTTATAGGTTCTAGTATTAGCTTATATATGGCATTGAAAAAATCTAAAATTAGTAAATTGAAGTTTTCTAACGAAAAATAAAAACATTGTTGGTGTACTAATTGTTCACGATTCTCTGTTTAAATTTAAACTTTCAATAGGTTTTTTGTATGAATAAAGTTTATTTTAAAACAAGCAACACGATGCAATCGTGTGGCCAATGTCATTAAGTTAAGACGTAAAATCTATAATTTAAGCGTCATTGCTTCGTCTTCCGATAACTATCGAAAGACTCGCAATGACGACAATATCCTTAACTTAATGACATTGATCGTGTGGCAGCGGGGGTACGCACCATATTCAAACCGTTTTGCTTATACCTA
>Ga0256827_10003039_pt1 | contig 10707 bp, 7 predicted proteins | sample CV84metaG_FD_185977 | JGI IMG/M metagenome (GOLD analysis project Ga0256827, IMG submission 185977) | Hydrothermal vent microbial communities from East Pacific Rise, Pacific Ocean - CV84 | ecosystem: Environmental > Aquatic > Marine > Hydrothermal vents | place: Pacific Ocean: East Pacific Rise...
AGATAGAAAAAGATGGAATATCGTTGAGATTCCAATTATCACTATCGCAAAAGAGGAAGTTGGAAATGTAATTACTCAATCGGTAGTTGCTCTTGCAATTACTCAAACTTTTATGAAACCTGTTGATCGAGATGGTCTTTTCGCAACTATGCTTTCAAAAGTTCCTGCTAAAGTTCATGATGTAAATAAAAAAGCATTTGAACTTGGCGAAAAATATGCAAATGAGGCTATGGCTAAACTTAAATAGTTTTTAGGTTTTTTGTTTTCCTCTTCTGAAAATGGAGGGGAAAATCTTATTTTAGGATTTTCTTTTTCAGAGTATCATACTCATATATTTCACCATATTTTATATAACCATTCATATCTTTTTCAACTTCAATTATCTCTTCTAAAGTTTTATCGGAAAGAGTATCTCGAATAGCCTTATCCTTTTCAACATTATGAAGTTCCCTATACTGTTTTGCTGTATATCCCAAAACTTTTAAATTTATAAGATTAGCTAGATTTATAAAAGTAAATTTTTGACCATTTATGGATTGTTTAGGTTGGTAAATTTCTTGAACAGTTTTAGTTAGTTCTTTATATAGAAATTTTGTATCTAGCCTATCTACTTTTAATTGGTCAGAATAAATTATTAAGTTTTTTACAAGTTGATGCATTTCAACTTCAAATTTTGGGGATAACCAAGAAGCAAATTTTAGAAATAGTTCTTTATGAAAAAAAGTTCCGCTTTGATATTTTCCTCTTTTTGTATAAAACCACCCTTTTTTTAAACCGCCAAAATTTTGGCGGTTTAAAAAATATTCATCAAGAGCCTCAATATACTCTTTAGTATTTGCATTATCCAAAAATCTACGAGCATCTTTTTTAAATATTTTAGCCATATCAGTTACTTTAAAATAAGCATCTTCAGAACCAATAGGTAGTTTTAAAAGTGATTGAACATCTATAATAATCTCTCCATTTACTGTTTCCATCTCCAATATTTTTGTTTTTAGATGAATAGTTTCTATCTTTTTAGAAGTTTCTGTAAATTGTTGCATTTATTATCTTTGTATTAGTATAAATAGAATAATATCATATATTTAAAAAAATATAAACAAATGATTTGACTTATTTTAGATACAATACAAAATTAAAGAAAGGATTCTCTTGAAAAAAGAATTATTAAGACATTTAATTAATAAGTTTGAAAAAGATAAAAAATATTATAAATCTGTAAAGTATAATGAAGCTCAATTAAGAACTGATTTTTTAGATCCATTATTTGAAATATTGGGTTGGGATATTCAAAATAGAAAATCAAAATTTACTAATGAACGAGAAGTTTTATTAGAAGAATCTTTGAAAAAAGACACTTTCTCTTCTACGAAAAAACCTGACTATACATTTAGACTTTTTTCTGAAAGAAAATTTTTTGTAGAAGCTAAAAAACCTAATATAAAAATTGAGTCCGATAGTCAATCAGCTAAACAAGTTAGAAGATATGGATTTACAGCTAAATTAAAAATATCTGTATTATCAAATTTTGAATATCTTGCTATTTATGATTGTTCAAATATAGTTCAAGAAAACGACGATGCTTTAAATTCAAGAATAAGTATTTATCATTACACTGAATTTGAAAATAATTTCAATGAAATACAAGACTTAATTGGTTATGAATCTGTTTATAGCGGTAAATTTGATGAAAAGTGGAAAGATATTGATGTAAATTTAAAAAAAACCAATATTGATAATTTTTTTTTAAAACAGATAAATAATTGGCGAATAATTTTAGGTAAAGAAATATATTTACATAATCAGAATTTAACAGAAGAAACTTTAAATGATATTGTTCAATCTTATATTAACAGCTTAATTTTTTTAAGAGTTTGTGAAGATAGAAATTTAGAAAATTATCAAACTCTTTTAGATTTTGCTAACAGCAATAATCATATTTCACTAATTAAAAAATTTAAAGAGTCTGATAAAAAATATAATGCTGGATTATTTAGAAATCAGTTTGTAGATGAAATTATCTCACATAGCAGTTCCTCATTTTGGAAAATAATTAAACAGCTTTATTTTCCTGAAAGTATTTATTCTTTTTCTGTATTTTCATCTGATATTTTAGGAAATATCTATGAAGTTTTTCTTGGTGAATATTTGAAAATAGAAGATAATAAAGAAATCTCTTTAGAGAAAAAACCTGAAAATATTGATAGAGATATTGTAACAACTCCAAATTTTATTATTCAAGATATATTAACTAAAACGGTAGTTAAATTTTGTCAAGATAAATCAGATATTGAAATTTTAAATTCAACCTTTGCTGATATTTCTTGTGGTTCGGGAGCTTTTTTACTTGAAACATATCAATTACTTCACGATATTTTAATAGACTATTATTTAGAAAATGATAGAAACAAACTTATTCAACTATCTATTTCTACTTATAAATTGCCATTTAAAATTAAGAAAAATATTCTTGAGAATTGTATATTTGGAATAGACAAAGATTTTAATGCTGTTGAATCTACAAAATTCGGACTTTTACTAAAACTTTTAGAAAATGAAAATAATTCAACCATTTCAACTCCAGCTTTACCTAATTTAGATAATAATATTCAATGTGGTAATAGCTTAATTAATTTTGAGCAGATTAAAAATGATTCTGAAATAGAATTTATTAATCCTTTTAATTTTAACAATACAAAATTTGATGTAATTGTTGGTAATCCTCCATATATGAATACGGAAGATATTGGAAAGTTTTCACCTTTAGAAAGAAAAATTTATAAAGATAATTATATTTCTGCATACAAACAATATGATAAATATTTTTTATTTATAGAGCAAGGCTTAAACCTTTTAAAGGAAAATGGATATTTAGGATACATAGTTCCAAATAAATTTATTCAAGTTGGTTCAGCAGATAAATTAAGAAAACTTATTAAAGATAGTCAATATATTCAAGAATTAATTTCTTTCGGTTCAAATCAAGTTTTTATAAATAAAACAACATACACAAGTTTATTATTTTTACAAAAAAATAATGTTCAGAATAGTTTTAAATTTTTACAAGTTGAGAACTTAGATAAATGGAAAATTAAAAAGTATCTAGTTAAAAACTATGAAGATATAGAATATCAAAATTTAGGTGATATTTGGATATTACTTTCAGGTAATTTAAAGGAACTTTTTACACAAATCAATAAGCAATCTATATCTTTAGAAAACTTGCTTGGTTCAGACAATATATCTAATGGAATTCAAACAAGTGGAAATGATGTATTTATTAATAATATAAATTGTATAGATAAAAAATATATCTATTTTTTTAAAGATAATAAATGTTGGCAAATTGAAAAATTTGTAGCAAGAGGTTATTTTAAAACAGCTACATATTCTATATCTAGAGCAATAGATTCCGCATTTAAAATTCCAGATGGTATTTATTTCTTTACTTTTTTACTACCTTTTAAATTTAACCTTATTATAAATAATAAAATTATTTTAGCGTTTGAATGTTGTCGAAAAGATAGTATCTATTTATATTTTAGAAAAAATAATATAGACAATACCCTACAACACCAGTACCCTTATATTCAACGAACAGATATAGAAAATACTTTTAAGGTAGAAAAAAAGTTTGTTAAACCTTTTGGTTGTTTAAGAAGAAAAAAAGATAATACACAAAATTCTTTAAATACTTATCGCTATTTAAAAAGAAATGCTTTTGTAATTTATCCTTATAAAAAAGTAGATGATAAAATAAAACTTATTGAAATTGATGAGCTAGAAAAAAAATATCCTTATGCATTTAAATATCTAAGTTTTTATAAAGACAAATTAGAAAATAGAGATATTAAACCTAAGCCTGAAACTTCAAATGAATGGTACAGATATGGAAGACATCAAAGCCTTGACAAATGTGATGTTTCAGAAAAAATTGTTGTTGGAGTATTGTCTAAAGGAAATAAATATTCTATTGATTTTAAGAAAACATTAGTTTCTTCAGGTGGCACAGCTGGATATGTAATTATTACTTTACCAAATGATTTTAAATATTCAATTTACTATATTCAAGCTCTGTTAAACTCTAAATATTTAGAATGGTTTGCTTCTTTAATTGGAGAGGTATTTAGAGGTGGATATATTGCAAGAGGAACTAAGGTTTTAAAAAAATTGCCTATTAGAATTATAGATTTTAATAATTCTAAAGATAAAAAATTACACGATGAGATATCAGGTCTTCAAAGAAGTTTAATTGATACCCAAGCTAAAATAGATAGAGCTAAGAAACGAGGAGACAAAAGAGATCAAGATTATTTACAAAGAAAGTTTAATAATGATAAAAATAAATTAGATAATGAACTAAAAGTTTTATATAATTTAGAAGACGATAGTTTAATTCCAACAGTTGTAGGTAATTAAATGAAGCTTTTAAAAAATGTATCAAATGAAAAATTAAGAGGTGGATTTTATACACCTGAACCTATTGTTTCATTTATGTTAAAGTGGGGTTTTGCTAGAAATAAAGACTTAACAGTTCTTGAACCAAGTTCAGGTGATGGTATTTTTCTTAAAACTATTCGGAAAGAAAATTACCAATACAAGTCTGTAACTGCTATTGAGTTTGATGAGGTTGAATATCAAAAATCAAAAAATATTAAGTTAGAAAAATCTTTAGTAATAAATGAGGATTTTCATAAATTTGCTATAAATACTAAAAATAAATTTGATTTAATTATAGGAAATCCCCCATATATTCGTTATCAATATTTTGATAAGAAACAACAAGAATTTGCCTCACAAATTTTTGATACTGCAAATTTAAAGTATTCAAAATTAACTAATTCTTGGGTTTCTTTTGTTGTAGGTTCTTCTCTGCTATTAAAAGATATTGGTAAAATAGGTTTTGTACTGCCTGCTGAATTTCTTCAAGTATCTTATGCAAAACCTTTAAGAGAGTTTTTATCTAATTTTTATAATAAGATTAATATTATCTCTTTTGAAAAATTAGTTTTTCCAGATATTCAACAAGAAGTTATTCTTTTACTTTGTGAGAAAAATAGTTCTGATAATCATTTAATTGAACATTTGGAATTAAGAGATATAGAAGCCCTACAAAAATTTGATATTCAAAAACTTAATAATCCACATAAAAAAATTAATTTAAAATCTAGTAAATGGACTTTTTATTTTTTAGAACAAGATGAAATAGATTTTTTAGAAAAATTAAAAACAGAACAAAAAATTAAAAAACTTGGCAATTATGCAAAAGTAGAGGTTGGTATTACAACAGGTGCAAACTCTTTTTTTACTGTTCCTCTTTCTACTGTTAAATCTTATAACTTAGAACAATATGCTAAACCTTTAGTTGGCAGAAGTGTTCAAGTTTCAAGTGCTATTTTTACTAAAGATGATTGGAATAATAATAGAGATAATGAAGCCAGAACTCATTTACTAACATTTCCAAAAGTATCTGAATTTGATAAAACAACTAAAGCTAAAGATTACATAGATTTAGGAGAAAAAGAAGATATTCATAAAGGGTATAAATGCAGAATTAGAAATGAGTGGCAAATTATTCCATCACTAAGAATTTCAGAAGCTCTCTTTATAAGAAGAAATAATTTATATCCTAAATTAATTATCAATAAAGCTAAAGCTTATACAACAGACACTATGCATAGAGTTACAATAAAGCCAAATGTAAATATAGAAATATTAACAGCAAGTTACTATAACTCTTTGTCGTTAGCTTTTTCTGAAATATCTGGAAGAAGTCACGGAGGTGGAGTATTAGAATTAATGCCAAGCGAAGTAGAAGAAATTCTTTTACCTTATCACAAAAGTAACATACTTTTACTCCCAATTATTGATAAAATGATTAGAGATAAAAAGCCTATATTTGAAATATTAGAGATAACTAACCAGAAAATATTAAAAGAAAATTTTAACTTATCAGATTATGAAATAAGTCTAGCTCATAATATTTGGAAAAAATTATCTACAAGAAGACTAAATAGAGGAAAGAAAAACTAAGTTTATAAATAGATTTATTAGTTTAGATCTTTCTATGCACGGAAAAGCGATGTTACCTGATTTAAAAGATGTTTTTATCAAAAGTAGAGGAGAATTTACTGGCGATAAAGTAGATTACAAACCTTATGATGTAGCTCAAGATAGACCAGCGGTTTTAAACCCAATGTTCAAAGGTTACAAATATCATATGACAGGTCTTCATCATAATGAAATCGGTTTCCCGACTGAAGATGAATGCCAACTTTTAATCGAAAGATTATTAAATAAAGTTGATGCTCATTACGACGAAATTGAAAGTTACGAAGAATATATGCTTGATGATGCCGATGAGGTTATTATCGCTTACGGTTCTTTAGCTCGTTCAGTTCGTGATGCTGTTAATCGAATGAGAAAAGAAGGCTGAAAAATAATTTGGACTAACTAAACTATGGTGTTTATCATTATTTAGTTAGTCTATTTTTTTATAAAAATTCTAATTTAAGCTAAGGACTCTTTCAAGAAATTCGACGGGGGTTTCATTTTCTATATCTCTGTAAATATAACTCCAACTTTTAGTCTGAAGCGATCTATATAATTTTGTTAAACTATTGAAATAAAGAGGTATTTCAGTAAATTTATTATTATCAAGATCTAATATTTCAAGATTAATAAGATTTGACATCTCAATCGGAAATTGAGTTAATTGATTATCCCAAAAAGAAAGATTTGTTAAATTAATTAGATTTCCAATCTCAGATGGAATCTTTTTTAATTTATTATTGTTAAGGTATAACTCTTTGAGATTTACAAGATTAGAAATTTCGATTGGAAGGGTATCTATTTTATTATCCCAATAATAAAGGAATTTAAGATTATTTAACTTTAATATTTCAGGTGATATTTCTGTTAATTTATTACTTCCAACAGCAAAAGAAGTGAGGTTGGTTAATTGCTTAATCTCTGACGGTATATTTGTTATTTGGTTTGTATCAAGTGAGAGAGATATTAAATTAATTAATTTTCCAACTCCTGTAATATTATCAATATTTGTATTATTACAATCTAAATATGTAATACTTTCAAGTTCTGTTTCTGTAGGATTGTAATTAGCACTTTTTCCAAGTTTATTGTTAATACATTTTGCAAAGTTCGTATTAGTATTTTCTGTAACTAGTGGCACTACTTCAACTGTATTTTTGTAACCAGTATTTAATACCCAAAAACCATGACCTTTTTTAATATCTTTAAAGGCTATTAAATTATTTTTAGTTATTAAATCCCGTCTGTTTTTAGAGTTGCCAAAAATAATCCAATCCTTTTTTTCATTATTAAAGCTCCACACTATATCAATATCTAAATGATTTGAAAATGTACGATTTAAATCAATATTATCTATTGCACCTATTAAATTCCACCCATGAAAAAGTGTAATACTATTAGCAAATATAATATTTATGAAAACTGTAAATAAAAATATGATTTTTGTCATATATTTGTTCCTTAAAAAATTTTTAGAATAATACCATTATTTTCTTAACATAATTCTGAGAAACAAACATGTGTTCTTCTTGCGGGAGGAATTTTCGGTGCTGCAAAAATTAGAGATGGTGGTTTTGGAGTAAAATCTGCGACTTACACTTCTCAAGTTCGAGGTGGTGCAACGGTTGTTGATATTCTTTTGGACGAGGAAGAAATTCTTTACCCTTATGCAAATGAGGGCGAAATTGAATTTATGCTTTCGACAGCTGATGTTTCTTTTCAACAATTTAAAACTGGTGTAAAAGATGGTGGGACGATTGTAATTGAACCAAATCTTGTACATCCAACTGCTGAAGATAGAAAAAGATGGAATATCGTTGAGATTCCAATTATCACTATCGCAAAAGAGGAAGTTGGAAATGTAATTACTCAATCGGTAGTTGCTCTTGCAATCACTCAAACTTTTATGAAACCTGTTGATCGAGATGGACTTTTCGCAACTATGCTTTCAAAAGTTCCTGCTAAAGTTCATGATGTAAATAAAAAAGCATTTGAACTTGGCGAAAAATATGCAAATGAGGCTATGGCTAAACTTAAATAGTTTTTAGGCTTTTTTTGTTTTCCTGCCAAATTTGTTTTTGGTGGGAAAAACCCGTACCATTTCAAATTAAAAAGAAAGAATAAAATATGAAAAAATTGTATTTACTTTTATTATTCACAATAGCTATATTAAATGCTAATAATAGCGATTCTGAAATTCAATATGAAAAAACCAAGAAGTTTAAAATTGCTACAAGTCCAATTAATTTAATTGCAGGATTAACATTTATAAATGGAGAATATGCTGTAACACAAAATATTGGAGTAGGATTGACATATGTTTATATTGGTTTGTCCGATGATGTAGCAGAAATTGAAGGTAGTAGTTTAGGAATTAATTTAAGATACTTCTTTGATAGCTTTAGTAAAGATGGTTGGTATGTTAATGCTGAAGTTGAATCTGGCTCTATTGATGGAAGTGGAACTGGTTATAATCCAGTAAAGATTGATGGTGATTATACAGGATTTATGTTATTGGGAGGTTACCAATGGATTTGGGACTCTGTCTTTATTAACTTAGGATTTGGAATGGCTTCTTATAGTGGTAATTTCCAAGTTTCTAATTATGATGAAGATAATATTCCTTTTAATGGATCTAAACCTCAAGGCGAATTTAATTTAGGGTTTGCTTTTTAGAATTTAAAAGAATAACAATAAAATTACAAGCATTTGAACTTGGCGAAAAATATGCAAAAACTTAAATACTTTTCACACTTTCCTGTAATTGTCGGGCTTGACCCGACAATCTGCTCACAAACATTAACTTAAATAACTTAAAATATAGAGAACATTTATTTTTGTAAAATTAATTAATTTGCAGAAGAGACGATTTAATGTTTATTAAAGACAAAGGATAGATTATAGATTTGCAATTATTTGAAGGATTGCTTAAGCAAAATTATAAAATATTTATTGATACATCGAGTTTAATGGATAGAGATGCTGATTTTGTATTTTTTAAGTTGATAGCACCTTTACTAGTAAAATATAAACAACAGTTAATTGTTCCAAAATCAGTATTAAATGAAATATCAAAACATAATTATAATAGTCACAAAAGCATTGAAATGGCTAACCGCATTTTAAGTGAATTGGCAAAATACAATTTATATGGAACAAATCTTAAATTTAATGAAAGTTTTGCTGATAATACTTTAATTAGTCAATTTTCAGATTTACGGTTAAAATATAACTTATGCTTAATTACAAATGATAAAAAACTAAGTTTAGATATTTTAAATTTAAAGAACTCTCATTCTACTTATGGAATTAAAGATATTAAAGTATTTTACATAAAGAAGAAAACCTTATTTGAATTTAAAGATAGTCCAAAACAAATGTCTAATACAAATACAAAATATGTAAAACCTGATGTAAATAAGTTTAAAACTCCTCTTAATCCTAATGAAAATGATGTACTAGTTCCCAATAGAAAGATTCCAATTGCAGGTGATTATATAATAGATCATAAAGGAAGAAAACATAGATTATTAAAACAGATAGGTAGAACTGGCGGAGAGGGTTCTGTATATATTATAGATAATAATTATGTATGTAAGATTTATAAAAAAGAAAAAATAACAAAATTTAGATTTGAAAAAATTAAATTACTAATTCAGAATAAAATCAACATTAAGAATATTGCACTGCCTAAATATATAGCTTTTAATGAGTATAAAGAATTTGTTGGTTACATAATGCCTAAGGCAGAAGGTAGTGAAATAAAAACATCTATTTTTATAGTTCCTTTATTAAAACAAAAATTCCCTCATTGGAATAGAATTCATTTAGCAAAAATTGCTTTAAATATTGTAAATAAAATTCAAGAATTACATAAATATAATATTATTCTAGGTGATATTAATCCAAACAATATATTGTTAAAAGATGAAAATAATATATATTTTATAGATACGGATAGTTTTCAAATAGAGGGTTATCCTTGCCCTGTTGGAATGGTTCCATACACCAAACCTATAAATCACGGTAGAAAATATAATGAATATTTACGAAATAAACAAGATGATATTTTTGCCACTGCAACATTAATATTTCAATTAATGTTACCTGGTAAATTGCCTTATTCTTTTAGCGGAGGTGGTAGTGAAAGAGAAAATATGAAACCTCAAAACTTTCCTTATCGATGTTATGACGGTAAGGGATATGATAATGCCCCAGAGGGTTTGTGGATTTATATGTGGAGTCATCTACCTAAAAAGTTAAAAATCTTGTTTTGTAATATTTTTAAAAAAAGTGATAATAAATCATTACAAGATTTAGCAGTTGAATTAGATAATTATATTTATCAACTAGAACAAGGTCATCAAACTAAAGATATTTTCGTTAATTCTTATAAGCAAGTCGATAAAAAAGGAAATGTATTAAACAAACAAAATACTATTACAGATATTCAAAAACCAAATCAGATAAACTGTTCAAAATGTGGCAAGATTTTTCATAGTCAAAAATTTAATATATGTGATGACTGTTATAAAAAACAGACATTAAGAAAATGTATTAAATGTGGTGTAGCTTTTAAGAATAATAAATTTAATATATGCAATAAATGTTACAAAAAACCTGAACCAAATAAACCAGTAAATTTAATGACTCCAA
>Ga0256827_10003040_pt1 | contig 10707 bp, 6 predicted proteins | sample CV84metaG_FD_185977 | JGI IMG/M metagenome (GOLD analysis project Ga0256827, IMG submission 185977) | Hydrothermal vent microbial communities from East Pacific Rise, Pacific Ocean - CV84 | ecosystem: Environmental > Aquatic > Marine > Hydrothermal vents | place: Pacific Ocean: East Pacific Rise...
TAAAGTGAATTATGATGGAAACGTAGCCTCTAAACGTTCTAAAAATGTTATTGACCTCTATAAAGGGGTTGACTTGCTTGAGCGTGGTAACCTTATAAAAGTGGAGTACTTTAACAGTTCAAATAAGCTGGTAAAGACCTTAACCCGTAAGGTACATGTCTCTTCTGCTCCTGTTCAGGCACGTTATGTGAAAGAGAACTCACAGACCATTGCAGATGGGAAAAATTCACCTGTTATTGCTGTGAAGTTTTTAGATGATGCTGGTTTGCCTTTGCGTTCAGGAATTACAGGAACCTTTACGGTAGAAGCTCCATACCAATCACAAGGGGTGATAGACCAGTTAAAAGATAACCCTTTGGTAACCACAGAAGCTCAGAGTAAATATACTGTACATTCTGATGGAATTGCCTATATCAAACTTCAACCGACCACAGAGTCGGGTGAAGTGACCTTACACTTTCAACTTCAAGGGCGTGATGAGGTGGTTCGTGCTTGGTTAAAACCAGAACTACGTGAGTGGATTATGGTGGGGTTCGCTGAGGGAACTGTGGGGTACAACACCCTTAAAGGTCACGAAGAGTCACTTAAAAGCATAGGTGCTGAAGATAAAACCATTACCGAAGGTCGGGTTTCATTTTTTGCAAAAGGAGCCATAAAAGGTGACTGGTTACTCTCGATGGCGTACGATACGGGAAAAGATACATCAAAGAGTAATTTTTTTGATGAGATAGACCCGAATGCTTACTATACGCTCTATAACGATAATTCTCAGCAGAACCAAGAGGCGAGTTCTCGTAAAAAGCTTTATGTAAAAGTTGAGAAAGCACAGTTTAACTTGCTTTATGGAGACTTTAGCACCGACATGACTTATACAGAACTTTCTGCTTATTCACGTCGTTTTACAGGGGTTAAGGGTGAGTATCATGGTGAGCGTTTTGAGGCAAAAGCCTTTGCGACCCATACCGAACAGCTTTTTGTAAAAGATGAGATTCGTGGTGATGGAACGTCGGGTTACTACTATTTAAAATCGAAAGATATGGTTCCTTATTCAGAAAAAATTACTATTGAGGTACGTAACCGATACCGAGCTGAAGAGGTACTTTCTACTAAAAGTTTACAACGTTTTAGAGATTATGAGATAGATTATGCTTTGGGTCGACTCTATTTTAAAGAGCCTGTTTACAGTAATGATGAAAACTTTAACCCTAGGTTTATTGTGGTTGATTACGAGGTAGATGGTGACGGTGGAGAACACTACACCTATGGTGGACGAGGAGCTGTGAAAGCTTTAGATGGCAAAGTAGAAGTAGGTGGAACCTATATTTCAGAAGACTCAGGGAAGAAGCTTTCTACACTTATAGGTACCGATATGAGTATAAAGGTAGGAACATCCACCCGTATTAAAGCTGAATATGCAAAAACAAAGACGACTGAAGCCTCTGTTTCTAGTAATGGAGAAGCCAAACTGGCAGAGATAGAACATGTGGCTAATGGACTTTTTGCAAGAGCTTACTACCGTGAGCAGGAGTCGGCTTTTGGTTTGGGACAGTTGAGTAGCTCTTTGGGTGCGACCCGTAAGATAGGTTTAGACCTTTCTAAACAGTTTGAAAATCGTCAGACTCATCGCCTCTCTATGTACCGAGACAGTGACCTTTTAAATGATATTGATTCAGATGTTATTGACTTTAGAATGGAGTACAACAATTTAAATTGGAATGTTTTCTCAGGTTATCGTTACTCTAAAGTGAGTTCAGAAGAAGAGATGGCACAGCAGTTACTTTTTGGTGGTTCATATGGATTTTTTGACCAGCGTTTAAAACTCTCAGCAACTCATGAGCAGACGGTTAGTGACAAAGAGAGTACACTCTTCCCAACCAAAACAACAGTAGGGTTAAACTATGCTTTAAACGCTTCTATGGATTTTTTCTCTGCCTATGAGTGGACAGATGAGATGGAGCAGGGACGAGCAGGAGTAAGGGTAAGACCATGGTCAGGAATGACTTTAGAAAACACAACCCTTTCAGAGTTTAAAAACGATAGAAAAAATATCTATAATACTTTAGGTGGTGTACAAAGTTTTCAAGTGAATGATAAGCTATCGTTGAACGTAGGCTATGAAAAAGGTGAAGTGCTTAGAGGGACAGAAGAGAATACTACATCGTTAAGTGATAAAAGTTTCTCTGCTTATCGTCTGGGTGCGAACTATAAGGAAGAGCATTATTCAGCGACAGTTAGTGGAGAGGTTCGAAACAGTAAAGAGGAAGATAAAATAAACTTCTCAACAGCTTTATATACTCAAGCAACAGATATTTTGGCTGTGGCATTGAGTGGAAGTTGGCACAGTGCAGAGGGAGATGAGCATAAAGACTCCGATACCAATGTTCGCTTTTCTTTAGCCTACCGACCTGAAGAAGATGGGGCGATTGTTTTAGACAAGTTGGACTTTATTCATGCGAAACAGGAAGATAGCAAGAGTGAATTGATAACTAAAAAAATAGTTAATAACCTCAATGTTAACCTTAGACCTACAGCTAAAAGTGAAGTGGCACTACAGCATGGTTTTAAATATGTAATAGATAGTATTGATGATTTTGAGTACAAAGGCGTAACACAACTTTTTGGAATAGATGCACGATATGATTTAACAAAAAGTTGGGAGCTGGGTATGCAGGGGTCAATGCTCTATGCACAAAGTGCCAACAACATGGACTATGGTTTTGGACTCTATTCGGGTCATAATTTGTTTGATAATATGTTGCTTACTGTAGGTTACAACTGGAAAGGGTTTGAAGACAGAGACTTCTCTTTACAAACCTATAGAGTGGAGGGTCCTTACTTTAGATTTAATATGAAGTTTGACCAAGATAGTTTAAAAGATGTGGTGAGAGGGATGTCATGGTAAAGTTACTATTTTTAATTTTACTGAGCTCTTTTGCTTTTGCTGATTTACAGTATTTGGAAAAGAGTATTGTCTCTGAAACAAGTTTTGAGAGTGTCTCTACCAGTTTCTTTGCTGATTCTCATACTTCAAGTGCTGAATATGATGATGCTATAGATGAAGATGTAGCTATTGGGTTTGATTTTCCATTTAATGGGAATACCTATTCTACATTAAATATTGATTCTAATGGACACTTGGCTTTTGTAGATATAAGCTCAGAATATACCAATAATGAACTTCCAAGAGATAATAGGGAACAGAGTATTTATCCTTATTGGGATGACCTGAATGTAGCTGCTGGGGGTAGCATTACATATGGAACAGTTGGTTCAGGGGATAGTAAGCATTTTATTATTTATTGGAAAGATGTTCCTAGATATGGTGATAGTAATAAAAAATATACTTTTCAAGTTGTATTATATATAAATGGAGATATTCGTTTTCGATATGATAGTAGCAGTAGTGTTGATGGTGATTCTGCTACAGTTGGTGTACAAGAAAATGATAGTAATTATGAACAGCATAGTTATAATTCAACATCATCTTTTGATGCAATAAAAGATATTTTATATCAATTACCTATATCTTTTATAAGGATAAATGCTATTGTTCCGAATTGTTCTACTCCTGTAGCTAAGTTAGAGATGAGTACATATGATACGACAGGTTATAATGATTATCCCGATAATTCAAATGAATATGAGACATTCATTCAGAACTATGCAATAGATTCAAAATGGTTTGGTAGTGGGTATCAAAATCAGATAAATGATTCTGGAAATCCTTATGGTTCTGATGAAAATTATTTAACAATTTTTGAAGGATATCTCTATATTCCTTCAACAGGAATTTATAAGTTTGGACTTGATGGAGATGATGCGATAGAACTTTATTTAGATGATACCTTGATTACAGGTTGGTATGGGGGGCATGGAAAAGCAAATAAAGCAAAATATATAGTTAATGTTTATGCTCAATCAGGGTGGCATAAGTTGGAGTATCATCATCAAGAGAAATCTGGAGGAGACAACTATTATCTTTATTGGCAAGAGCCTAATGGTAGCATGGAGATAGTTCCTGCCCATCAATTTTTTCACTGTACTGCAAAGGTAACTAAAATTTCGGTAGTGACTTCTGACCCTAGCAATGGAACAGATAATCCAAAAAGAATTCCAGGGGCGAATATAGAGTATCGGCTAAAGGCAATAAACCTTGGTAATATACGAATAAGCAATGCTATTTTAGCCGATACATTAGAGAGTAACCTTGATTGGGTTACTGATTCTATTGAGCTGACTTCTCCTTCTGTTAATGGAGGAGCTGTAGTTTCTTTAACAGATGCGAATGATGGAGATAATGGAAGTTTTGATGGAAGTAAAATTGAAGTGAATTGTCAAACACTTAAAAAAGATAAAGAGTGTTTCGTAACTTTTGACGTAACGATAAAGTAGAGTAAGCAATGCGAATATTACTTTTATTAATTTTTTTAACGTATTCTCTCTTTGCATGGAAAATGGAAGCTGATACCATGGTCGTTAAAAATACTACCGATGGAGTTATAACCCACATAGATTTTCGACAGACTTATGATACTGTTCCTCTTGTTTTTACATTGACTACAGATGTAGGGGGTGACCCTGCTTCATTAAGAGTTGTTAATGTAACACAAACAGGTTTTGATGTTTATTCAGTTGAACCCGATGGAGAGGATGGACCTCATGCTAAGATGTCGGCTGTCCCTTATATTGCTGTTGAAGAGGGGAGTCATGAGCTACCTGATGGGAGTAAAATAGTGGCTTCGAAAATCTCTACAGCAAAGTTTCAAAGTAAACTGCTTGATGGAGACAGCTGGGAGTCAATCTCTCTTAGTGGATTTAATACAACACCTATCGTACTAGGAGAGATTCAGACAAAAAATTCAGAACGAACGGATGAGACTGTTCCCGATGCAGTCTCTCTGCCATGGATGACCACAGTTATTCGTTCTGTAAGTAGTTCAGGGTTTGATATTGCTTTAGAACGTTCTGAAACTACCACTGGTACAGTACAAAATGAAGACATTGCGTACTTGGTTATGGAGAGTGGACTGAATGGAGATGATAGTTATTTTGCCTCTTCGAATGCTAAAAAGATAGAGTATGAGACCATTCGTTCTGATGATATCATTAGAGGATGGGATGATTCAAGTGATGGTTATGTGGTTAATTTTTCTAAAACATATGCGAAAGACCCCATAGTAGTAATGACTAAGAATAGTAGAGATGGTGTTGATGGAGGATGGTTAAGACGGCGTGATATTTCAGAGGGTAGCATAGCTTTGGTGGTAGATGAAGACCAAGCCAATGATTCTGAACGCTCACATACTACAGAAATAGGAGGTTTATTACTTTTTTCTGAGCCTTTTGATGTTAATTTTGTCTATACCAATCAAGCAGAGATGAAAATTAATGAAATTTTATATCAAGAGATAAATTCAGAAACGGATAATGAGGAATTTGTTGAGTTTTTAGTAACAAAGTCTGGTAATTTAGAAGGGTATATTCTGAGTGATCAAGATAAAAATTATTATATTTTTCCTTCATTCTCTGTTTTAACTGGAGATTATGTGGTTTATCATACAGGTTCAGGAAGTAATGGTACTTCAAATGGGGTACACCATTTCTATAGAAACACATCTCCTATTTTAAATAATACAGGAGATGATGTACTTCTTTTAAAACCATCACAAGATAGGGTACTCTTAGCAGATGATAAGATTTTTAATGCTGAACCTTTGGACTATGTAGCATATGAGACTGAATCTACTGCTACTGTAGACCCTATTCCTACAAGTGAAAATGCTGTGACTCTCTCTTGGGATTATTCTTATGCTACAGAGTTGGATGATGCTGATGATGGTCTTTCTATTTCACTCTCTCCTAATGGAACAGACAGTGATGCTTCTGCTTGTTGGGAGTTTACGGCCAGTGGAAATGCCAGTGATAATGGATGTAGTGGATACATTATTACTAGAAATACCAGTGATGATGCAACATTAACGTATAGCTTAGGTGAGGTTAATACAGCTCTACCTGATATTAAGCTTTCAAAAAGTTCATTGACACTTTATGACCCTATAAATATTGAAGATAATCCTAAAGCAATTCCAGGGGCATTGGTAAAGTATATTATTCATGCACAAAATGAAGGGATAGGCAAAACAGATAATGATACCGTTGCTATATCAGATGCTGTTCCTGAAAATATGAAAATGTGTGTGGATAATGTTGATAGATGTCTAGAAGCAGAGTTTGTTGATGGAGCTGTTTCTTCTGAGTTAACCTTAGGTACAGTTGCCTATTCAGATAACGGAGGTACAGATTTTAACTATACACCTGTAGCAGATGCAGAAGGTTATGACATGGCTGTTACCAATGTTCAAGTTAAATTAAATGGAAGTTTTAAAGAGAGTGATGAAACAAATCATCCCTCTTTTGACATCAAATTCTATATGGGAGTGAAATAGAGATTATTACACAATTAGTAGATGACTCTTATGCTATTATAACTTTTTAGATTCAATAAAAAAGGAAAAGATATGATTAGAATTCTATTTGTTATTTTGTTAATGGTAAATATTTCTTATGCTGGGGGAGAGCGATACTTTATTAAGCTAGGAAGTTTTAAAAACTTACAAGGTTTAGAAAAGAGCGTTAATAAAATGCCAAAATCTTTACGCTCTCATGTAACTATTGTTCGTTCAAAAGGTTGGTATATTCCTTTTGCATATTATAAAAAAAGTAAAAGTGGACTCTCTTCAAAGGTAAAAGCATATAAACGATACTTCTCTGATGCACATGTGACTGAGGGGCGTAGAATGTTTGCAAATAAAGTTGTCTATAAATTTGGAAAAAAACTTAAACAATCATCCGTTAAAAAATCAAGACAGGACTCAAATAGAAAAAAGAAGATTACTAGACCACGGAGAGTAACGCTTCAAAATGTAGCCATATCGTCTGATGATAATACTTTAAATATTCCTGTACAGAACTATAGCAGTCAAAATATTCCCTCTATTTTAGAGGCATTACCTCATAGCTCTGTTGTGGCTCCTTCTGAAAAAATAGAACAAAGAACCTATAAATATTTTACTAATCAGATGTTGAGTGGTAATCATTATTATATGACGTATAAAGCACCTAAAGGTGGAAGTAACTTACTAATAAAAGTTAGTTTTGGAGCAGATACCGTAACCTATCAACCTGTGTTGGGTGACATGCAAATGACACAAGCCAACTATTTAGTAGAAAATAATAGGCTCTATATGTTTGCTGAAAGTTTTTCTCCTGATGGGGCGTACTCAACACTTGATGAGCATAGAAAAGACCACTTTCTAGTCTCATCTTGGATGGACAAGAAAAAGTTAAATACGCTACGTTATTATTATAAACTAAATGATGCAAAAAAATATTTAGGAGAAGATGTCTCTGTTGGATTATCAGAAGTTTTACAAGAGGGAAATTATGATGAGTTTTTCTTAGGGGAAGATGACTATTAATATTTTTCAACATCTTTATTTTAGATAATTGTTTTATGTTGTTTAATAAATAATCATATTTAAAAAATTTATATAAAGTGATTTTTAAGATCATAAATAGAGTTTTTTTACTTTAATTATAAGGCTTTAATAAAGTAAATATTATATATTTTATATAATATATTAATTAAAGATAAATAAAGGAGTAAAATATGATATTAAAAATATTAAGTTTTCTTTTCATTTTTCATACACTACTTTTTGCTAATACATCAATGACAAATGATAGTATAGAAAAAAATAGTGCAGAAGTTGTGAAAGCTAAAAGTGGAATAGTTAAAGAAGAAGTTGAAGTCTCTTTCGGTAGTGAAAGTGTGGTTTATATGTTGGTACTTACCTCACTGTTGGGTACTTTCTTTCTTAAAGATGAGTTGGCAGACTCTATTTAAAAAGAGTCTAAAACCTTATCTATAGTCATGTACCCTTTTTGACAAATCATATGTCCCTCTCTGTCTATCTTAACGATAGAGGGGAACGAGTTTGCTCCCATAGACCTTGCCTTTGCAAAATCATGTTTCATTAAAATCTCAGCTCTATCACTCTTATAAAATACTAAAAAGTTTTCTTTATCTTCTACATATTTTAAAAGTGTTTCAAGTAAAGTTGTATCTTCACCTTTAGCATAAAAAGCCTCTTGTATGTTAGCCAAATACTCAAAAGAAGCCTCATCTCCCCAAAGCTCACGAACCGTTACTAACGCTTTACACGCAGGGTAAGTGTCGTAGTCAAATGTTTCTCTGTTAAGAAGTGAAAAACTAAAAGCTTGTTTTGTCTGTTCTGCTACTGCATTCCAGTTTTGAGCTAAGTATTTTTTACTTTCATCTGTCCAAGGCATCTGACCTTTGGTTCGAAGCCCTCCAACTACTAATGAGAAGTGAAACTCATCAGCATGTTTCTCTCTTAACTCCTCTATAACAGGGTGAAAACCCCAACACCATGAACACATGGGGTCTAGGACGAAGATAAGGTGGGACATGAGTAGTTTCCTTTTTTTTGGGAATGATAGCATATTTATGGGTATAGAATGAAAATAGGGTTTTAATTTATTTTAAATTCTTGTATTTAAGTGTTTGTATCTATTTTTGGTTGAAAAAATAAGTAAATATTTATATGTTGGTATGTTTTCCAGAAATGAGTAAAGATGCAAATAATCATAATGATATTTTGCCTTTTATGGAGTTTGTTTTTGGGAAGGTTGAGGCTACCAGATATTTATAGAAAAAAGTTAAACTTTTAGCTATAATTATTTTACATTATGATTTAGGGAAACTCATGCAACTTTTTCAAAACTCTGTACTTAAACACTATCTCTCTTCTGTAAATAAAGAGGCTGTAGCCAATGCCTTTAAAATCTATAAAACTAATTTTTTACCAAAAGTAGAAAATATTAAAAGCTCTAAAGAGGAGCAGTATCAGCAAAGTTTTTTAGATGATATTTTTGTGAAAGTTCTGGGTTATACTATGAACCCTACACCCAACTATAACTTAACTACTGAACAGAAGAACTTGACCGACAGTAAAAAGGCAGATGGTGCGATACTAAAAGATGATAAGGTTATAGCAGTTATAGAGTTAAAGTCCACCAAAACAAAAGTAATGGATAAAATAGTTAACCAAGCTTTTAACTATAAAAATAACCACCCAACCTGTAAGTATATCATCACCTCTAACTTTGAAAAGCTCCGTTTTTATGTAGAACATTCAGATAAGTATGAAGAGTTTAATCTCTTTGGTATGGATGAAGAGCGATTTACCCTTTTCTATATGCTTTTAAACCAAAAGAGTATTTTTGCAGATGAACCTCTAAAGCTCAAACAAGACTCAAAACTGCAAGAAGAGAACATCTCTAATGCACTTTATAAGAAATATGCAGGGTTAAGAGTTAATCTTTTTGAAAATATTATTAAAAACAACAATGAGATAGAGAAACGAATACTCCTAGAAAAGACACAAAAACTTTTAGACCGTATGGTGTTTATTTTCTTTGCAGAAGATAGAGGCATTTTACCAACAAATACCATTCAAGCGATTATTGACCGTTATAACGATGACATAGAGAGCCGTGAGCTTTACCACTTTTATAAAATTTATTTTAAAGCTATTTCAGAGGGAAATAGTAAACTAGGTATTGCAGAGTATAATGGAGGGTTATTTGCTTATGATGAGGTGTTAGATAATTTGATTATAGATGATAGTGTCATTGAAAGCTGTCCTCTTTCACTTAGTGCGTATGATTTTAACTCTGATATTGACGTAAATATCTTGGGTCACATTTTTGAAAACTCTCTTAACGACATAGAAGAGATGAAAGCAAAAATAGACGATGAAGATTTTGATGCCAATAAGTCTAAGCGTAAAAAAGATGGTGTTTTTTATACACCTGAATACATTACCAAGTACATTGTAGACAATACGCTAGGTAAGCTTTGTGAAGCCAAAAAAGAAGAGCTTGGTTTAGTAGATGTTGAGATAAGCATTCCAAAAAACCCAAAGAAACTAAATAAAGGTGAGACAAAACAGAAAGATGCTCTTGAAGCATACAGAGCGTACTTGTTAGAACTCAAAATTCTTGACCCTGCTTGTGGGTCTGGAGCTTTTTTGAACCAAGCGTTAAACTTTTTGTTGGCAGAACATGAGTATATAGATGAGAGTACAAAAGTTCTCATGGGTGGAAATGTTCTTGGTCTTTTCGATGTTAAAAAAGGGATTTTAGAGAACAACCTTTATGGCGTAGATATTAATGCTGAAGCTGTGGAGATTGCTAAATTGAGTTTGTGGCTTAGAACTGTGGAAAAGGGTCGAAAGCTTAATTCATTGGCTCAAAAACTAAAGGTAGGTAACTCACTTATAGATAACAGTGAAGTGGTTGATAATGCTTTTGTTTGGGAAGAGGAGTTTCCAGAAGTATTTGAGCAAGGTGGGTTTGATGTTGTTATTGGGAATCCTCCGTATTTGGGTGGTAGAGATTGGAAAAACAAAGAGACAGAAAATTATTTTTTAGAAAAATATGAGGTAGCTGAATATCAATTTGATATGTATATACTCTTTTGGGAGTTAGGAATAAGATTAACAAAAGAAGATGGATTAAGCTCTTATATTACTCCTAATACATGGTTGAACAATCAAAAAAATACACAATTAAGAAATTATATTTTACAAAATACATCTATTATTAGCTTAGTAGACTATT
>Ga0256827_10003041_pt1 | contig 10706 bp, 10 predicted proteins | sample CV84metaG_FD_185977 | JGI IMG/M metagenome (GOLD analysis project Ga0256827, IMG submission 185977) | Hydrothermal vent microbial communities from East Pacific Rise, Pacific Ocean - CV84 | ecosystem: Environmental > Aquatic > Marine > Hydrothermal vents | place: Pacific Ocean: East Pacific Rise...
AGAGGTAGACGCAAAAGAGATGAAAGACTCCGCTATGGTTGTAAAAGCTGTTGAGCTATTTGAAGCCAAGCGGATGACTATTCAGTCGAAGATTTAATAACTCTAAAACTTCATAAATAAATTATGAAGTTTTAGTTTAAAAAAATTATGGATGTGAATTAATCCAATCCAATGCTTCTTTAGCATCTTCTAAAGTATAATAAACTTTATCAGCATCGTTATCACTATCTATTGTTACTATATGATCTTCAGAATAAACATGCTCAATAGTCATTGTGTCTGTGTCACCATCTTGCTCAGTTATTGTCATAACACCAGTATCTGATAATGTATACTTCTCAGTTATAACATGTTTTCCCTCTGCGTTGAAGTCTAATGTTCTTACTCCATTTTCATGTTTCATACCAACTATAATATATTCAGTAGTATTACCATCTTTATCATCATCTTCTTTATCTAGAACAACAACATATAAAGTTCTTCCATCTAAATAAGCTTGTTGAAAACCATTTTCCACTGAAGGAACTGTTGCTACTACGGTTTTCATTTTTTCATATGCTGATTTATTTACTTCAAATTCTGTACCTGTAGTAAATTCATCTTTAGCTTTACGGTACTCTCCATCCCAAACTAAACTAGGGCTTAAAGAACTATTAAGTGCAAAGAATGGGTATTCATTATCTTCAACATCTTCAAAATATTTTTCATTTCCAGCTGTTGGCTCACCAATAAGTCCTACATTCCCATCTGAGAGAGCCTGACCACGCCATATTCCAACAGGAGTTTGAGTACATGTAGATTGATCATATAGTACTAATGTTCCAGTTTCGTCTGCATTTAAATCACCATCTAAACCATTAATAGAAGCTTCTAAATATTTTGAATAATCACCACAAGCTACATTAGTTAAATCACGCTCAAAAGCTATAGAAAAATGTCTACCTTTTTCTTCATCATAATACCATTCCATTGTACCATGCTTATGCATAAAAGTTGCGATATTATCATATGTAACATAATCATGTGTAACATAATCATAGTTTTTTTCTAGATCCCAAAGAAAGAAAGTTTCTTTTGCTTTCTCTGAAAATTTATTTTGTGTATCTCCATCAGAGAAAGTTACAAACAATCCACCATATAAATCACTAAATTTCTTTTTGATTCCATCAAGAGATGCTATAGCTAATATCTTATAATCTCCCATTGTCTGATGTAGAATTAAACCATCTTCAGAAACAGTAAATGGATTATCATTATCTTTAACCCATTTACCATTTTCTAACACATAATCATTCCAATCATAATCTTCCCAGCTTTTAGTAGTTTGATTGTAAACTTCAGGTTTATCGTAACCTCTCATTGTAGTGAAATCAAGAGGATAACGACCTCCTATATTTATATCTTCTTCATGTTCACCATCTTCACTATCTTTTGAATCATCTTCCATAGCATATATAGCTGAATTATCTTCCCACTTTAAACTAGCAGTTGGATCAACTTGTGCTGGGGGAGCTATTTCTTCATCTTCTATTTTTTTAGCTGTATCAGTTTGATGATCTTCTGCTTCTTTTGCAGTTTTTTGATCCATAGCATTACCAGCTGCGGGATCCTTAGTAGTTATAGTATCAATAGTGCCTTTAATTATAGTATCTACTTCAGTTTGATTAAGAGTTGAAATATCTGAATCTGCACTATGTGTATCTTCTAAAGCTTTTACTGCATCATCTGTAATAGTAATACCATTATCAGGATTACCATCTGAATCCATAGAAATTAAAAGAGAAGCAATTTTATTTGCTAAAGCAACAGAATCAGTATCACCTGAACCACTACGAGATACTCCAGCTAAATCACGAGGAGTAAATATCATATCAAAATCAGCAGCAGGCATCATACTACCAAGAGTAATATTTCCAAGTTTGAAAGTTACTTTTTCTGTACAAACTCCAAAAGCACCGGTTGCAGTTGTTACACCATTGTTATCACCACATGACCAAGCTACATTTGAAACAGCTGAATCGACTAGCTTACCATTATATGATGTAGCAGGAGTTGGTTGAGTAGGAGTAGTTGAACTACTATCATTATCATCACTACCACAACCAACCATTGTTAACGAAGCTGTTAACAGTAAAGCACTCGTAGTATACGAAATTAAACTTTTTTTCATTTATTTGTCCTTTAAATTAAACTGAAACAATTATAACAATTTAATACTTAAATAATAGATAATTTTTTATTAAAAGCTGTTTATTTTCATTGAAATGTTGTTTTGATTCTTAAAATTAATATTGACTAAAAAAGATATATTTTTTTCCTTAGATTTATATATCTTAAAACTATCAACCTCTCCAAAACTATCATAAACAAATTCATTACCAAAGCGAAGATTTGGTTTGAGAAAAGGTTTAAATGATTCTAGTCTGTATAGAATGGAGTCTTTAACTATGTAAGTAATATATGGATTTATTTTATTGTGTATTGAATTTTTGCTTTGAAGAAAAATAGCGTTGTTTTTTGCATCAATATTTATAATATTTGCTTTGTTGTTTATAATCATTGAAAAATCTAAAAATAACACTTTCTTTTTTAACTCTTGACTTTGAATAGTTGTAAGTTCATCTTTTAGCAATAAGTTAGAACTGTTTAGTAAGGCATAGCTTTGATATAAAAATATCATCATAATTGATAATATACTTATAGATATAATCATCTCTATAAGTGTAAAAGCTCTTTTCATTGCAGTCTTAACCTAATTAATGAATTTGATGTATTATTTATTTTAAATATAGTTTTTCCAATTTCAAAATTCATATTTTCCCCCGTAACTATACTGTCTATTTTTTTATAATCAATATTTATTTTTACTTTTTTAAGGTTTTTTCTTAAAGTTCTATCAAGATTAAAATCACTTAAAAGTTTATCTGATGTAGTTGTTTTAGATTCAAAACCATAATTTTCATTTCTTATAAAGTAGGAACTAAATGAACTTGTATTTATTTGTTTTTTAATATTTTGCAATATATGTGAGCTATTGCCACGCATCTCTATAAGTGCACCAATAACTAGAGTTATAATAAGTACGCTAACCATCACTTCTATAAGAGTAAAACCCTTACGCATCATTTTTAAGACCAACTCGTATGGCCTCATCTAGTGATGTTTTACCATCAAGTAACATCTCTTTTAATTTCATAGATATTGTTTGAAGACCATTTTTTTCTAACTCTATTTTGATTGTATGTTCATCTGTTGTAGTTTTTAAAAGATTTTTTACTCTATCATTCATAACTAAAAGCTCACCAATTGAGCGTCGTCCATTATAACCACTATAGTTACAATGCTTACAACCCTTTGCTTTGTATATTTTACTCTCTACATGTAGAGCATAATCATCTGCAAAATCTTTTGCAATAATATCTTCTTCTTTACATTTATCACATAAAACACGCACTAATCTTTGAGCTAATATACCAAGAAGTGAAGATGAGATTAAAAATGGTTCTACATTCATATCTGCTAGTCTAGATATGGTAGCAGCAGCAGAATTTGTATGAAGTGTTGAAAAAACCAAGTGACCTGTTAATGCTGCACGGACTGAGATAGCTGCTGTTTCTTCATCTCTAATTTCACCTATCATTATAACATCGGGATCTTGTCTAAGGATTGAGCGAAGTGCTGATGCAAAGGTTAGTCCTACTTTTTCATTTACTTGAATTTGTGCAATATTGTCAGACTTATACTCTACTGGATCTTCAACAGTTATGAGATTTTTTTCAGGCTCTTCAACCTCTCTTAAAAATGAGTGAAGTGAGGTTGTTTTACCACTACCCGTTGGTCCAGTAACTAGAATAATGCCATAAGGAGAACGAAGAAGTTTTTTCATATCGTCTATAAGGTCATCACTAAAGCCAAGTTCATTGATTTGTGGTATTTGTGAGCTTTGCATAAGTATACGCATAACAACTCTCTCACCATAAAATGTTGGTAAAATTGATACACGAACATCAAGAGTTTCACCAGCGATTTTTATTTGAGTTCTTCCATCTTGAGGGATTCTTTTTTCAGATATATCAAGATTTGAGATAACCTTAATTCTAGATATAATTAAGTTTACTACTTTTTTATCTAAGTCTGCATTTTTACTGAGCATACCATCAACACGAAATCTGACTTCCCCTCGTTTTTCTTGTACTTCTATATGAATATCTGAGGCTCTTTTTTTAATAGCTTGGTAAAAAAGTGCATTTACAAACTTAATTATTGGTGCAGATTCTTCACTTGTTAAAATATCTGAAGATGTGCGTAAAAAATCAGTTAAAGATAAATCTTCTTCATCTTCATTTGTTGAATCTTCTTGCATAGTCTCCATAGCTTTATCTGTACGGAGTTCTAAGAAGCGATTGTAAAGTCTGTCATAAGAGTCTTCATCTAGCATTTTTGCAGGATAAATGTTTTGAAGTTTTGTATAGTAATTACTAGCTTCTATGAGGTGTCTATCACAAAATAATGCACAAACTTCATTGTCTATTTTACTAAATAAAAGATAGTTTTTTACACTTAAGTTTGTATCTAATTCTTTTGGTTCATATATTTCTAGGTTTAGGTTATGAATAAATTCTAAGTTCAACATTTTTAATATACACCTGAGCCATCATCTTCTTCTGTCACTTCTTCTTGTGCCTCTTTTTTATCATCTTCCTCTTCAGATTTTAATTTTTTAAAAATTGCATCATTGTATTGTTTTTGTGCTTTTGCTAAAATACCTAAACCCTCTTGTAGTTTTGATAATTTTTCACTTTTATCTATAATATATGGAGTTAAAATAACAATTAGGTTATCTTCTTCATTAGTTACACTTGTAGAAGAAAAAAGGTATTCCCCAATCCCCCAAGGTATATCTCCCAATAATGGAACCTTAGTTTTTGAAATGTGATCATAATTTTTTACTAATCCACCTATTATAATACTTTCTCCATGTCTTAAAATTGCTTGAGTTATAACTTCTTGTTTAGATGTAACAGGTTGTCCAGTTTCATTATTTCTACCATCATCAAGTATATTTTCCAAAATTGCTTCAACATCTAGTGTTACTTTTTCAGATGAAGATACGCGAGGTTTTACTTTTAATGTAAGTCCAACATCTTCTCTTTTAAAACTACTAGTAGTACCAACTCCAAGACCACCAGAAGAAGAACTAACTGTACCACTTGTTATAGAGATGGTTTTTCCAACATATATTGATGATTTTTTATTATTTACGCAAAGAATAGATGGATTTGAGATTGAACGAGCAGCTCCATTTTCTTCAAAAAAGTCTAGAGTAGCACCAAGGGCAAAAGCACTTCCAGCTCCACTACCAATACCACCTAAATAATCAAGCACACCTATTGATGCAGCTGCAGATAATTTGGGATCACCAAAATTACCACTCATAGCATAAAGACCAGATGACGATACATCACCAGCTGCAAATCCATATTTAACACCAAGAGACTCTGCATTTTTTTTATTTATTTCTATAATTCTAGCTTGAACATATACTTGATATTTTTCTTTATCAAGTTCATCTATTATAATCTTCATTCCAGCTAAAATACTTGGTTCACCAATAGCTATAATTGCATTTATCTCCTCGCTAGCAGATATATTTGGTTTCATTGAAGGATCTGAAAAAACTTGTTTTGAGATAATATCTGTTAATGTTGCTAGTGTGGCTTTTGCATCAGAATTTTTTAATTCAAAAATTTTAACTCTTTTAGTTGAGTCTGATTTTACATCGAGTCTTTTTAGTATATCTGCAATTTTTGCAATATTTACTTTGTTTGCAACAACAACTATGCCATTTATATGCTCATCTAAAACTATTTTGACTATTTCAGATTTTACAGAAGAGTTAAATAAAGATTTAGATATATCTACTAATCGATTTTGAATTTTTTTAGCATCTGAATTTTTAATAGTAAAAATTTTAACTTGCATTGCAGAATCTGAACTTAAATCATTTATAACCTTTTTAACTGTCTCTATATTTCTTGGATAGTCGGTTAGTAAAATAGTATTGCTTTCTTTCATTGTCATCAATTTAGCTGTTTTAGAAATGAGATAACGAATTTTAGAAGCAACAACATCTACATTATCAGTTTTAATTTTGATTGCTTGAGTGACCATTATAGAACCATAGTTTTTCTTACCCATTTTAGTTATTTTAGTGTTATGTTTAGCTGCTTCAGTTGAGCGAACTATCTCATACATGGAACCATTGTTAACTAAAGTAAAACCTTTTGATTCTAGTACTGACACAAGTATGCTTATTAATTCATCGTCATATATTGGGGTAGTACTTATAAAATTAACTTCACCATTTATTTTATTATTAATTAAAATATTTTTATTTGTAATTTTTGAGATTAACTTTATAAAATCGCTAATAGCTAAGTTAGAAAAATTAACATTAACCTGTTCTCTTGCATTTAAAACTAACACTAAACTTAGTGTCAAAAATAATAACCTAATTAATCTCATATTCTAACTCCATTTCTTCATTATTTCTAATTATTACTAATTTAATAAAATTTAAATCATCAATATTTGCATAAACTTTTAAAGCATCTTGATATGATTTTAATTTTGTATTATTTACACCTGTAATTAGGTCGCCTACTTTTAACCCAAGTACTGCCATTTTAGAATTTCTTTTTATTTTCATTACTTTAAAACCCTTTAGTTCTTTGCCATTTTTAATGTCTTTTATTGATATATCTTGCATAATTTTATTTGGATCTTTTATATAATAGTTAATATCGTTACGATTTATAATCATCTCTTTACTTGTTATTGTATTGTTTTTTAATTTTGTAATTTTTGAAGATACATCTATTTTCTTAAAACTTAAAATATATTCTTTATTGTTCTTTGTAAAAAGAGCATTATTTTTTGTAATACTTTTTAACTTATATCCTTGGTAGTTTTCACCAATTGAAAGTATATTTGTTTTTCTAGGATTGTTTTTCATTGCTACAATTATAAAGCCATTAGTTTTTGAGCCATACAAACCTTTTAAAATCATATTATTTATGTTTACGCCTGATGATTTTCTAGTGTTTTGCCTTTTAGTATTTTGTATTGTGTTGGAATTTAACATATTTTTAAAATCTATTCTTCTGTATTTTGGTTGGTAATTAGTTTTTAGTTTAATTTCTTGACTTTGTTTTGGTAAATATAAATAAAGTCCAAGTGATATGCCTTTTGCTAGAATTGCTAAAACAAAAAGTTTTGTAATGATGGAAATAAGAGCAGAGTTAGATATTTTTTTCATAAATATATTCTCCATTTTCAGATTTCACAAGATTTTTAAGGGTAGATTTATAGTTATTGAGCATTGTTTTAGATGGGTTTAATTGTAGTTTTATTGAGTCCTTATCTATGTTAAAGATTGCTGTAAATGTACCAAACTCTCCAACTCCATTTAGATTTACAGAAAAAGGAGTGATAATAGAGTAGTCTATATTTAGATCCTCTACATGTAGAGGTATAAATGATTTCATAGTTTTAGATAAAGTAATATTTTTTAATGAGATCTTATTATAAAAGCCAAATATTTTAATATTTATATTTTGTATATTTGCACTTTTAATGGATTTTACAAATACAGATGCATTAGTAATATCTAATGAAAATCCATTGTCTGTAAGTTCTTCATCTGAAATTATAATTGAATTTTCTTTTAGAGTATTTTCTAATAAATAATATGCATTGATTTTTGGCATAAAATAAATAAGCATACTTATAAAAAACAAGGTATAGGCGAAAAATTTCATTATTCTTACCATTTGATTTCCATACTAAGTTCAGCAGAACTGGAGTTTATTTTTCTAATTTTTAATTTATTTATAATAAATGATTTATTTATAAGTTTAGATATTAGTTGATTTAAACTATTTTTATCTATATTTTTAGCTGTTATAAGTAGTGATGTACTTCTAAATTTTGTAACAATATTAGCAGATTTTAATGATGAATGTTTTAGTATCTTTTGTAAAGATTTTTTAATATTTTGCTTATTTGCATAAGTATTTTTAAGAGATGAAAGTTTTATAGCTAAATTTTCAGTACTTTTAAAAGATGCCTGAGTTTCTTCTAAATTATTTTTTGCATTATCAAGTTTATATATTAATATTAAAAATACAACTAGCAAAAATGCCAAAATATATATTGGATTTATACGATTCATAATTTTATTTCCAATTGTAAAATATTATTTTTGTAAATATCTTTTAGTTTTATACCTTTTGATTTTAAAGCAGAGATAATATGTAGAGTTTTATCTTTTTGAACTCCAGAAAAAGATACTTTAATTAAATTATCTTTAAATGAAAAAAATGTCATTTTCTCATTTTGTTCTAATTTTAAAGCAAGTATATAAGCTAAATATGTTCTAAAAAGTATTTGATTATTATGGATTTTCATATATTTATTTAAGATTGCATTGTTTTCAAACATTGTAGATTTTAATTTGTATGTACTAAATAATTGCTCTTTTTTATTTTGTATATATTCTTGTGTGTTAGATACGCTAAATAACTCAGTTAAAAGCATAAAAATTAAAACAAGCATAGCTGAAGCAATACCGTAAAAATTCTTACTCTCAACTATATGTCCAAATTGTTTAAGTGTAATTTTATGATTTGAAAGTGTTATATTACTTAAGTCTAGTTCTCCCTTTTCTTCTATCCAGCAACATGGAACAAGGACTACAATGTCGTCTTTTAAATATACACTTTGCATTTCATTTATTTTCATTGCGTTTGTTATACTACTAAACTCGCTTTGAGCAAAATGTACACTAGAAATATTTGACATAGAAATATTTTGTTTAAGAAGTAAATCAATAATTTTTTTATCTTCATAAGCAAATATAAAATATTCTGAATCTAACGAAGATTTATATGCACTATAACTATAAGTTCCTTCAGGAATTGTGTCTTCAAAAAGTGTTGGTAAAAGTTTTTTAACTTCTCTTAAAGAGCTAACAGGAAGAGATACTTTTTTCACCCAGTATAAAGATGGAGAAAGTATAATATTTACATTTTCCTCTACATGTAAAGAGTCCTCATTAACATTAGGATCTAAAAATAATAATTTATATTTCTTATTAAATATCATAAGTAAAATTAGACCCTTTTTTATTTTTTATATTATACTCAAATCTTACTTTTGAATATTCATTATTTTGTGTCATTTGTATAGTTACTTCAATAATTGGTTCGAAAAAGCTTATTTTAAATCTAGATAATGCCTCTTTCTCCTCAATACTTAGTTTCAAATCATCTAGTTTCGCATATGAACCTGAAGCTAAATATAATTGCTGAGCTCTAGAGACATCTACTCCTAAAATCATTTCCCAAGTTTGAATATTTGCATGATTTAAATCTATTGTAAGATCTCTACGATCGCTAAAATAAAATAATTTATTAAAATTAATATTTTTTAAATTATTATCATGGTAAGTTTTTTTATAAAAATTATTAATCTTTAAAAGGTGTTTCTTTGAAGCAATATAATCTCTAAATAAATAAGGTTCTTGATTGAAAATATCACTATTGTATGAGTTGTCTTTCGATACTCCAGCCATATTGTCTAGCAGTATATCGACATAATCATTGTTTATCATATTTTTAGAAAAATATTCTCTAAGTGCATTTGTAGTTTTTTGATTTATAATTTTATTATTATTTATTAAATTATTTATGTTGAATCTAGATCTAGCACTTTGTATTTGTATATGTATATCTAAGTTTAATGTTTTAAAAGGTATATCTTTTGCTTTTTCTAAAAAGCTAGTGAAGCTATCTTTTGATATATTTTCTAATTCAGGTAATTTTTTTAATATTGTCAATATATCATCAACACTAACTTTACTTTGATATATGAAATTTTCAGCTACAACTTCTTTTGAACTTTCTTTTATGTATTTAAAACCTAAACCAATACTTGCAGTTATAGCTATAATAAAGATTAATGTAATAAGTAAAGCAATGGCATTTTTAGATTTCATATTTAAAAACTAACTTATGCTCATAGAAAAAATAGGTAATAACATAGCAGCAACTATAAAGCCAATACTCCCACCAACAAAGAGCATTAAAGCAGGTTCTAAAAGTGTTAGTAGTGTGCTTATTTTATCCCTATTTTCTTCAAAATAAAGATCTGAAATATTTGTTAATACATTTTCTAGTTGAGAGGTCTCTTCGCCTAAGGCTATTGATTGTACAAAAGTATAGTCAACTTTGTAAATAGAATTATTTAAAGCTTTAGATAATAATTCTCCCTCTACTACTTTTGTTGAAGCCTCTTGGAAAAGTTCTTTTAGTACATAATTATTTAATATATTAGCAGAAAGGTTTATAGTCTGAACAAAAGGTACACCTGAGCGTACTAGAAGTGAAGCAATGTATGAAAATCTTGCTAATTCACTCTTTAGAGTAATTTTTCCAAATAATGGTAATTTTAAAATTAATTTATGCACAAAATAAGCAAAACGATAGCTTTTTTTCATGAAAAATATAAAAATACTTGTTAAGGCAACAATGGATATTAGAATACTTATGAAGTTATTATTAAAAAAATCACCCATTGCAATAACAATTTGAGTTGCTTTAGGTAGTTCTTGATCCATACTTTCAAAGATACCAGTTATTTGTGGT
>Ga0256827_10003042_pt1 | contig 10704 bp, 8 predicted proteins | sample CV84metaG_FD_185977 | JGI IMG/M metagenome (GOLD analysis project Ga0256827, IMG submission 185977) | Hydrothermal vent microbial communities from East Pacific Rise, Pacific Ocean - CV84 | ecosystem: Environmental > Aquatic > Marine > Hydrothermal vents | place: Pacific Ocean: East Pacific Rise...
GTATCTATCATCTTATCTATCTCTTCATAGGTGATGATATAGGGTGGCATAAAGTAGACAATATGCCCCAAAGGACGTAAAAGTACACCATTGTCTAAACCATATTGATAAACCTTTAAACCTATACGTTCCTCGGCTGTGTAGCCTTTTAGCTCTATGGCTGATATCATCCCTGTTTGTCTTACCTCTTTTACATTTGGGAGGATTTTAAACTTTTCTAATTTTTCTAAAATATAGGCTGATTTCTTTTTATTGTCTCCGATAACATCGGAAGCTTCAAACAAATCTAACGTCGCCAAGGCTGATGAACAAGCGAGTGGATTACCTGTATAGGAGTGGGAATGAAGAAACGCTTTATGCTCATTGTAATCACAATAAAAGGCACTATAAATTTCATCGGTTGTCATCACCACAGCTAACGCCAAGTAACCTCCTGTCAAACCTTTTGAAAGGGTCATGTAGTCGGGTGTTACCTCAGCTTGTTCACAACCAAACATTGTACCTGTTCGTCCGAAACCTGTCATGATTTCGTCGGCTATTAGGTGTACACCATAAGTCTCACAAACCTTTTTTGCTTTCTTTATATAGATAGGGTGGTACATGTGCATACTTCCTGCACCTTGAACTAGGGGTTCAATAATTAATGCTGAAATTTCAGAACCTCTCTCTTTTAATATCTTTTCAAGTTCAACAATTGCTTCATGGGCTGACTCAATGCTTTGGTCTTTTGGAACAGGTGTTTGAATACAGGAAATAAGCAAAGGTGCATACGTTTCTTTATAGAGTTCAACATCACCCACACTCAAAGCTCCTATGGTCTCACCGTGATAGGAGTTTGTCAACGAAAGAAAAAGTGGTCGATTTTCCCCTCTGTTTCTATGATAATGAAAACTCATCTTCAAAGCCACTTCTACGGCACTTGAACCATTATCTGCAAAAAATACCTTATTAAGACCCCTTGGGGTTAAGTTGACAAGTCTCTCTGCCAAGTTGACAGCTGGTTTATGGGTAAAACCTGCAAGTAAAACATGCTCTAAAGTATCGAGTTGCTCTTTTACTTTTGATGAAATATACTCATTCGTATGTCCAAAAATATTCACCCACCAAGAACTAATGGCATCAATATATGCTTTATCTTCATAATCATAAAGATAAACCCCTTTCCCACTTTTAATCGGTATCAGTGGTAAAGTTTCATGATCTTTCATCTGTGTACAGGGATGCCAAATATTCTTTAAATCTTCTGTTACTATCTGAGTATTCTTATTTTTCATTATTTCCTCTTTAAGTTTTATGGAAATATACTATCTATAATGTATTTATTTCATTAATAATTAATAACAACTAGACTAAAATGATGCAAATTTTATATTAAGGCAATTTAAACATGATAAGTTGGATGCAAAAACACAACAAATTTTTAATCGTTACTATGTGGATAGCAACGTTTTCATTTATATTTTCAGGAGCAGCAACAGGCTGGTCTTTTGGAACAAGAACAAGTAGCATCGGTAAAGTCGGTTCAGTAGAGTTAAAAAAAGACAGAATTTCCATGGATTACAACAACCTTTTTAACCAATACAACCAAATGATGCAAGGAAAGTTTGATCAAGATCAAGCTAAAAAAATGGGTCTAGAAAGACAGGTAATTAACGCTGTAGCAAGTCAAGCAAAAATTCTAAACTTAGCCAAAGAATTTGGTATTATTGTAACAGATGAAGAGACAGGTGCAAAACTTGCATCATTTCCAGCATTTCAAACCAATGGAAAATTTGACAGAACTATTTATGATACCTATATTAAAAATAGCCCATTTCAACAAGAAACCTTTGAAGAAAGTTTAAAAGACCAACTGATTATAGAAAAAACATTGAGTATGTTATCTTCTGAAGGTTTAGAAAATGAATACAAAGCATTTACTTTAGCGTTTGAAGTTGCTGATAAGTTAAAATATTCTATCTTAACAAAAAATGATCTCAACATAACAATAACAGATGAAAAGTTAAAAGAATTTTGGAAACCAAGAAAAGACCAATATCAAACAGCAAAACAGTTTACGCTAGATATTCAATGGACAGAAACCAAAGATATGGAAGTTACGGACAAAGAGATTGAAGAATACTATAATGAAAATAGATTTAACTATACAGATAACGATGGCAAAATATTACCATTGGCTGAAGTTAAAGATTTTTTAAAAGAAGATGTAAAAGTTAAAAAAAGTAAAAAGAATGCGTATAAGCGTTATTTAAAGTTAAAAAAAGGGGAACTTGAAAAAACTGAAACTTTAACTTTAGACTTCAATAGTCCCCAATTATCACCAGAATTATGGAGTGAAATTAATAAGAATACAAAAGATACATTGTTAAAACCACAAGTTGTTAACAAGAGATATGCTTCTGTAAAAATCATTAATATTATTCAACCAGTTACAAAAACATTTGAAGCAGTCAAAGAGACAATTACCCCTCTTTATAAAGCTCAAGCAAGTAAAGAAGCTTTATCTTTACTTGCAGAGAAAACGTTGACAACGATTGACAATGAAGAGATGAATGTGTCAACTTTTATCACACTAGATAACGCAGAAACACAAAAAATGGGTCTAAATCAACAAGAAACGGCGAATTTTATCTCCAAACTCTTTACTTCTGAGCGAGAAAAAGGTATCATTCCTATAGGAAGTAAAGTAGTTGTTTACAAAATTGTCGAACAAAAACTTATCACACTTGAAAACAATAACACAGCAGAGTTGTATGAAAATGCAAACAAAGTGAAAAAACAAAGTTTTGAAACAAGTTTGATAGAAACATTAGACAAGAAGTATCCTACTGAATTTTATCAATAAGACTTTTGTAAAAAAGCAGTTAAGGATTAAAAATTGAATACCCCTATCTTAGCCATTGATATAGGCTCAACAAAAATATGTGCTGTTATTGGCAAAGTTACAGATGGGTCAATAGAGATTTCTGGGCATGGTATTGCCAAATCTCAAGGTATCAAAAAAGGAACTATCACCAACATTGAGTTAGCATCACGAGCAATAAAAAATGCAGTTAATGATGCTAAACGTGTTGCTGGTATCAACTTAACTAGAGCAACCATCTCAATCTCTGGTGCTTATACAAAAAGTGTTAACTCAACAGGTGTTGTCAATATTCCAAACCAAGAAATTTCTATTAATGAAATTAATCGTGTTATGCAAACAGCACTTTATAATGCAAATCTTCCAAATGAATTTGAAGTACTTCATGTCTTACCCTATAAGTTTAAAATTGATGAACAAGACTTTATAGAAGATCCAAATGGGATGAATGCTAATCGTATGGAGGTTGATGCACATATTATAATGACAGCAAGATCAAATGTTGGTAACCTTAAAAAAGCTGTTCATGCAGCAGGAATTGATATTGATAAAGTGATACTCTCTGGTTATGCTTCATCTTTGGCTGTTATTACAGAAGATGATAAAGCCAGAGGTGTTGCTATTATGGATTTAGGGGGACAAACATCTAATCTTGTTGTCCATGTAGGAAATTCAATTCAATACAATGACTTTTTATCAGTAGGTTCAAATCATATTACCAATGATTTATCTATTGCTTTACATACACCATTAGATAGTGCAGAAGAACTTAAAATAACAAAAGGAAGCCTTCTCGCACAAGAGAGTGGAGAGGTTGACCTTCCTATTATTGGTGATGAAAACAATTTAAACACAGTCTCTTTAGATATTGTGCATAATATTATTTATAGTCGAATGGAAGAAGCTTTAACCATTTTAGCCAATTCATTAGAAAAAAGTGGATTGGGTGATCAACTTGGTGCAGGTTTAGTTTTAACAGGTGGAATGACACATATAGAGGGTACTAGAGAACTTGCACAAGCACTAATGCCAAATATACCTGTACGTATTGGAAAACCAGAAAATATTAGTAATATGATGGATGACTTAAGTTCGTCTGAATTTTCCACAGTTATCGGTCTTTTATATCATGAATCTGGTCGTCATACCGAATATGAGTTAGAAGGTAGCAAAAGTATGTTACACTCAAAAGAGTATCAGCCAAAAGAATCACTACATGATATTGCAGCGATTCAAGAGATGACACATATGAAACCAAAAATTTCTGTATCAACACCATCATTTGGTAATGATACTAACAATGACAACGATTTATTTAAAGATCTTAGTCAAGAACCTAAAAAAGATCAAAGCAATCCATTGCAAAATTTTATGCAATGGGCTTCAAAAATATTTTAATAAAAGATGAGGAGGAAGAAATGGAAGACTTCAATATAACAGAATCAACAGCTGGTGTTCACGGAGCTAAGATTAAAGCAATTGGTGTTGGTGGTGGTGGTGGAAACATGATCAACCATATGATTAGAGAAGGTATAGAAGGTATTGACCTTATCGTAGCAAACACTGATGCACAAGCATTAGATGCATCTATAGCACCTTACAAAATGCAACTGGGACTTAATATCACTAAAGGTCTTGGAGCTGGCATGAAACCAGAGATTGGTAGAGAAGCAGCAATGGAAAGCTTTGACAACATCAAGACCATGTTAGATGGTGCTGACTTGGTATTTATCTCAGCTGGTCTTGGTGGGGGTACAGGTACAGGTGCTGCACCTGTTATCGCTGCTGCTGCTAAAGAGGTTGGTGCATTAACAGTTGCTATTGTTACCAGTCCATTCTCTTTTGAAGGTCGTAAACGAAAACGATTGGCAAAAGAGGGTCTTGAAGAGCTTAAAAAAGAATCTGACTCTATTATTGTTGTTCCAAACGAAAGACTTCTTTCTATTGTAGAAAAGAACCTTGGTATGAGAGACAGTTTTAGACTTGTTGACAATGTTCTTTCACAAGCTGTTGGTGGAATTTCAAACGTTATCCTTTCTCATGGTGCAAACGATATTAACCTTGACTTTGCCGATGTTAAAACCGTTATGAGTCATAGAGGATTAGCACTGATGGGTGTGGGTGAATCACAAGGTAATTCTGCTGCTTATGATGCTGCAAAAACTGCCATTGAATCTCCTCTTCTTGATAATTTATCAATAGATGGTGCGATGGGTATCTTGGTTCATTTCCATATTCACCCTGATTACCCTCTTGCAGAGATTTCTGAAGCGATGGATATTGTTGAAGAGAATGCTGATGAAGATGCAAACATTATCTTTGGTACAACAACATCTGAAGATATTCCATTAGATGAAGTGAAGTTAACCATTATTGCAACAGGTTTTGAAGATCCAACTGATTTAGAAACAGAAGTAGCACCAGAAAAAACTGTTAACAAAACAGGTACACCTACACTAAGAAGACCTGTGCAAGGAACTGTCTTAAACAACCTAAACTCTGCAAAAGTTGTGGGTGGATATAACAATGATAATGAAGATTATTTAGATACACCTACCTTTCTTAGAAAACAAATGGACTAAAAGATAAAATAATTTTATCTTTAAAAAAAATGGCAAAAATACTCCTTTTCTTCCTTTTATTTTTGCCATTGTATCTTTCTGCAAATGGACATATTTTTGTCTATCATCGTTTTGATGATACCCGTTATCCGACTACCAATACATCCATAAAAGAACTTCGACATGAGTTTAACTACTTTAAAACACATAACTATAAAGTAGTACCACTTATTGACATCGTTAATAAGATTAAAGCCCATGAAAAAATTCCAGATAACTGGGTTGCTTTAACCATTGATGATGGATTTAAAACTTTTTATAGCAATGGTCTTTCGGTTTTTAAAGAGTTTAACTACCCTTTTACCCTTTTTATTGCTGTCAAATATACAGAAAAAAAATATAAAGATTATGTTTCATGGAAACAACTTCAAGAGATTGTAAAATATGGTAATGTTGAATTTCACTCTTATGGACATGGTCACTTTGGCTCTATGAGTGATGCAGAGATTAAAAAAGATATGGATAAGGGTTTGGCTCTTATGAAAAAATATCTTAACTATGAACCAAATCTTTTTGTATACCCTTATGGTGAATATGATGATAGAGTTGAAGCTGTTATGGAACACTATAACTTTAAAGGTGTATTTAACCAAAACATTGGAGCTGTGGATGGTGAATGTTCAAATGAATATGATTTAGACCGTTCGGCACTGGTAGGGAAAGCTCCTTTTAAACTCTATTTAAAATTTAAAGAGCTTTGTGGTGTCAGTTTTCAACAACCTACTGTTTTTCCTAAAAATAAAATAGTTAAAACCGTTGAAGTAATACTAGAAGACAAAACCATTAAGTCTGCTGAAATTTTTATCTCTAACAATGGCTGGACAAGAGTAAAAGTAAAAGATGGAAAAATTCTTTGGAATGCCAACAAAAAAGTAAAGCTAAACCGTATTAAAATTGGGGTCAAAGTAAAAAATAAAATCAAACTCATGGTCTTAGCAAAATAACCACTTTTCAGATATAATATCCCAAAAACTGTAGGGTGTAGTCCCCTGACTACACCATTAAATACAAATAGGGAAAAAACAATGCAAGACGTAGTAGAATGGCTAAAAGAAAATGGTAATTTAAAAATTATAGATGAAGAACTAGATGTAAACCTAGAGATTCCTCACATCGCATACATAGAGGTGAAAACAGATGACTCTCGCCCTATCCTCTTTACAAATCCTGTTAATAAAGAAAAAAATATAAAGTATGATATGCCTGTACTTATGAATATTTTTGCAAACAAAGAGTTGACAGAAAAGATTTTTGCCAAACATCCTGATGATGTGGCACAAGGTATTGATAGACTTCTTAAACTCAAGCCTCCAGCAGGTTTTATGGAGAAACTTAAAATGATACCTGAACTTTTTGCACTTAAAAATGTTTTTCCAAAACGTTCAAATGTTCGTGGAGAGTGTCAACAAGTTATCGTTCCAAAAAATGAAGTAGACTTAGACAAACTACCTGTCTTAAAAACATGGGAAGAGGATGGTGGACCATTTATCACCATGGGTCAGGTCTATACCCAAAGTTTAGATGGGGCTATGCAAAACCTTGGGATGTATCGTTTACAACAATATGACAAAAATCACTTGGGTATGCACTGGCAGATTCATAAAGATGCCTCCCATTTTTTTGACCAATATCAAAAAGCAGGTAAAAAAATGCCTGTAACGGTTGCCATTGGTGGTGACCCTCTATACATTTGGTGTGGTCAAGCACCTATGCCTCATGGGATGTTTGAGATGCTTCTTTACGGTTTTGTTCGTGGTAAAAATGCCAAACTTGTAAAGTCTATAACCAACGATATCTATATCCCTAGAGATGTAGACATCGTAATAGAAGGTTTTGTAGACCCTGAAAAAATGGAAATAGAAGGACCATTTGGAGACCATACAGGTTACTATACATTAGAAGAGCCTTACCCTGTTATGGAGATAGAGACCATAACCATGAAAGAAAAACCTGTTTTCCAAGCAACTGTGGTAGGAAAACCACCACTTGAAGACAAATACATGGGTTGGGCGACAGAGAGAATTTTCCTACCAATGCTTAAACCTATGGCACCTGATTTGATTGACTATTATATGCCTGAAAATGGTGTTTTTCATAACTTGATTCTTGGAAAAATGAAAACCCTTTACAAAGGTCATGCTCAACAGTTTATGCACGCATTTTGGGGTGTGGGTCAAATGAGCTTTGTTAAACATGCTATTTTTGTCAACGAAGATGCACCTGAACTTAATGATGACTTAGCCATTACAGAGTATATTTTAAACCGTTTAAACCCTGAAAAAATTCTTATTACCCAAGGAATTATAGATGCCCTTGACCATACAGCAGATGAAACTTTGGTTGGTGGAAAACTTGGTATTGATGCAACGGATGTAGAGGTAGAGCATGGTGTGGCACACCCTTTAAATGACAAAACCCTACTGAATAAAATACAATCTCTTGACTGTAATGTAATGGAACTAAAACAATATTTTACCCATACAAAAAATCCTATTTGTATCATTACGGTAGAGAAAAAAGAATCTATGAAGAACCTCATAGAAAAAGTATCTATCCTCGAAGAAAATATTAAAGTTCTTATTATTGTTGACAAAGAGAACAATCAAATAGATAATCCATACATGTTGGTTTGGCGTGTGGTTAACAACATTGATGCACAAAGAGATATCATTTTAAAACCATTTATTATTGTAGATGGTACAAACAAAAGTGAACTAGATGGCTTTACACGAGAATGGCCTGGTGATACCTTTTGTACAAAAGAGACACTTGACTCGTTACAAGAGCGTGGGCTTATTAACATAAATGATGCCTTTATTAAAAAGTTTGGACTTCTAGGCTTTAAATAAAAAACCTGAACAGAGGTTAAACTCTGTTCCTAAAACACACAATCCCTCCACAAAGAATCTTTATAGTAAAATATTATAAAGGAGACCTAATCTTATGAAAAAAATATTTTTACCACTTATAACACTGATGGTCATGCTCATCACAAATGGATGTTCACCGATTACACCAAAATATAGAGTAACGGTTGATGCCATTACAGCACCAAATATTCCTGTTACAGCAAGTAGTTATGTTATTGATGCTTTAGGGAAAGATACCGATGTTAACAGTTTACGATTTCAACAACAAGCAGAAGTACTTAGCCAACTGTTAAATGCTAGAGGCTATACGAAAAGTTCAAATGGCTCTGCCGACCAAACCATCTATTTTGACTATGGTATAGAGAAAATTAAAGAGGAAACTCAAACCTACTCTGAACCTGATATCACATTTGGTATGTCATGGGGTTACCCTTATGGATATTATGGACGACACTACCACCCTTATAATAACTTTTGGTACGGTGGACAAACAACCTACCGACAAACGTACAGTTATTATAACCGATATGTCACCATACTTTCAAAAAGTTCAACCAACAAAGAGTTGTGGAGAGTTGATGTTTCAAGCATAGGTGAATCTAAAAATTTAAGAAAAATTGTCCCTATCTTACTTAAAGCTTCTGAACCATTTATAGGAAAAAATACAGCAGAGCCTATAAAATTAGTAATTAAAGGGGAAAAACCTAAAAAAGAGTAATTTTATCTGATTTTTAGTTTTTTACGATATTATTTCCTTGTTAATAAAAATTATTATTTAAAAATAAGGAAACAATATGATCGTAACAAATAAAGCTCCAGACTTTACAGCAACAGCAGTTCTTGCTAATGGACAAATAGATGAAAACTTTAACCTAATGGAAAACCTTGGTGAAAAAGGGGCAGTACTTTTCTTCTACCCACTAGACTTTACATTTGTATGTCCTTCAGAAATCATTGCATTTTCAAAAAGAGCAGCAGATTTTAGAGAAAGAGGTGTAAATATTATTGGTGTATCTGTAGACAGTCAATTCTCACACTTTGCATGGAGAGAAACACCAGTAAATCAAGGTGGTATTGGTAGAGTTGATATGCCTTTAGTTGCAGATATCACAAAACAAATCGCTAGAGATTATGACGTTCTTCTTGACGATGCAGTAGCACTTAGAGGTTCTTTCCTTATTGATGCTGATGGTACAGTTAGACATGCCGTAGTTAATGACCTTCCATTAGGGAGAAACATTGATGAGATGATTAGAATGGTTGACACTATGTTGTTTACAAACGAGCATGGTGAAGTTTGTCCTGCTGGTTGGGTTAAAGGTGACGAAGGGATGAAAGCAGACACAGAAGGTGTTGCTGAATATCTTTCAAAACACGCTGACGAACTATAATCTATACGATTAAATCTTGTTCCCACGTTTAACATGGGAACAAAAGAAACCCGTAGGGGCGACCTCCGTGTCTGCCCTTATTGGCATAAAACATCTATATAAGTATTATAGACTATAATATTTATATAACTGTTTACAAAGGAGAGGTAAATATATGATAAATTACATATCACTGCTAAAAGAAAATAACCTAAAAGCCACCATACAACGTACCTCTATTTTAAAATCTATAGACCATGCAGGTCACATCAACATAGATGATATTTATGATGATCTCAAAGAGCTTTACCCTACTCTCTCTTTGGCTACTATTTATAAAAATATTATTGTGATGCAAGAGAACAATGTTATTATCGAAGTACCGATGAATGGCGAAAAGTCCAAATATGAACTAAAGAAAGATGACCACATACACCTTATTTGTCAAGTTTGTGGAAAAATTCAAGACACCGAAATAACAGAAAAAGCTCATGAAGCATTGATTATAGAAAACTTTCAACTCAACTCATCACAAATCAATCTCTATGGACGATGTAAAACATGCCAAAGCAAATAAAAGAGAATGCTCTTTTTATAGCCGATACCCATTACCCTCACCATGGAAAAGAGTTTTTATATCTTTTACAAAAAATAGACAAGCAGACTATTAGAACACCTCAAATCTTTCTTATGGGTGATATTTTTGACCTACTTTTTGGGTATAACGACTACATAAAAGGCTTTTCACAAGAGGTGATAGAACTTCTAAACAAACTCTCTTTAACCATAGAGATTATCTACTTAGAGGGTAATCATGACTTCTGTTTAAAAAAGGTTTTTCCCAATATTAAAGTTTATAGCCGAGAAGAGCAACCTATCCACTATAAACTACAAAAACAAGAGATTTACCTCTCTCATGGTGACAAATATGAGACAGGTTTAGGTTACAATCTTTACAGTAAACTACTAAGAAACAGAAC
>Ga0256827_10003043_pt1 | contig 10703 bp, 8 predicted proteins | sample CV84metaG_FD_185977 | JGI IMG/M metagenome (GOLD analysis project Ga0256827, IMG submission 185977) | Hydrothermal vent microbial communities from East Pacific Rise, Pacific Ocean - CV84 | ecosystem: Environmental > Aquatic > Marine > Hydrothermal vents | place: Pacific Ocean: East Pacific Rise...
TTGAGTCAATCCGGAAACTATTTTTTCTGCCGGAACCTCTATCTCCATCGCTGCCGCTGCTGCAGCCAGAGCATTGGATACGTTGTGGCGACCGGGAATACTCAACTGAACCGGATAAAGCTGTTCCGCCAATACAAGCTTGAAACAAACCCCTTTATCATTTTCTGTAATGTCCTCGGCACGTATTTGAGCCTCTGCAGACAAACCGTAAGTTATCTTTTTAACCCCATTGGCAACCGGCAATTGGGCCACTCTTGGGTCATCCAGATTAAGGATGGCTGTCCCTCCCCGCAACCCGGCGTAAAGTTCCCCTTTTGCTCTGGAAACACCATCCAGCCCCTGCAATGTCTCCAGATGTGCCGCCCCTATATTGGTGATAATACCAATAGAAGGCTGAGCAATTTCAGTCAAACGTTCTATTTCACCAATAGCACTGGTTCCCATTTCCAGAACCGCCCACTGATGTTTTGTTTCCAGATCAAACAGGGTCAATGGAAGACCAATTAAATTATTAAAATTCCCCGATGTTTTTAGCCCCGGAGCAACCTGCTCCAGAATTGTTGCCAACATCTCCTTCGTGGTGGTTTTTCCCACAGATCCGGTAATGGCGATCAAAGGTCCATTCAGCTGCAACCGGCAAGCGGCGGCAATATCTCCAAGCGCCTGCAGGGTATCTGCAACACGAACGACCGGGACACTCAAGCCAACAACAACTTCTTCACTCAAACAGGCAGCAGCCCCATTCTTTACTGCCTGGCTGAGATAATCATGGCCATCAAAACGTTCACCACGTAGTGGAACGAAAAGTTGCCCAGGGGTCAGATTCCGGCTGTCCGTAGAAATACCATCAAGCTGAGTATTGACTTTTTTACCGGAATAACTTCCATCGACAATTCTGGCAATTTGCTCAAGATCAAACATTTTTTTCAACTCCAACTGCGCAGTTCATATTGTTTGAGCCTGTCATCCCATTCAGCACACGATCCAGTTCCTCCCGATCATCAAAATGAATCTTTTCAGTTCCAAGGATCTGGTAGTTCTCATGTCCTTTCCCCGCAACCAGCAGCAGATCACCCTCTTCGACCAAAGAACCAACAAATTCAATCGCAGCACGGCGATCAGGAATGACGATAAATCCATCTGCCGTAGAGAGGTCCTGCTCCATATTCAGTTCCTGGCTACCTGCTTCCAAAGCCCCGTCACGTACTTGTTCCAGAATCTGCAAGGGATCCTCAGTACGGGGATTGTCCGAGGTGAAAATTGATAAACTTGAGTATTTGACTGCTATCGCGGCCATCAGTGGACGCTTCCCCTTATCCCGATCTCCACCGCAACCAACCACCGTCAACAACCGCCGAGAATCAATTTTTGCCAGGGTCTTCAAGGCTTGTTCCAGAGCGTCCGGAGTATGCGAATAATCGACCAATGCCAAAACACCCCGACTATTTATAACCTTCTCTACCCGACCCGGAACCTGAGGTGCTACCGAAAGGGCTTCAGCAATAAGACTATTCCCTATTCCCAACTGCTGTGCCGTTGCAACGGCTGCCAACAGATTGCTGAGATTAAAATCACCGATCATCCCACTGTTAACAACGACTTCACCTTTATTGCCGGTAAAAACACCGCTGATCTGGTCACGGTCAACCGTCACCCGCTGCGGATAAACATCAGCACGATTATCCAAACCAAAAGAGATCCAGCTCTGGTTTTCCTGCAACAAGCGGAGTCCATAACTGTCTTCACGGTTAATAATTCCAATTCCGGTGCCTAGTAATTGGCTAAACAACCGTTGTTTACTGGCAAAATAACGATCTAGGGTGCCATGATAGTCAAGATGATCCTGGGTAAGATTGGTAAAAACCGCAGCAGTAAAATTGATTCCATCAACTCGATATTGCTCTAAAGCATGGGAAGAAACCTCAAGAATCAAAATATCCGCCCCTTGGTGACGAAATTCTGCCATCATTTGCAATAAATCAATTGATTCTGGTGTCGTCCGGGAGGCTTCGTAACATACGTTCGCACATCGGTATTCAACCGTGCCAAAAACTGCAGGAGTAAAACCGGCCTGTTTAAAGATCGCTTCCAAAAGATAGGTAATCGTTGTTTTCCCATTGGTGCCGGTCACACCAATAACCGGGATATCTGTGGTTGGATCACCATAAAATTGTGCCGCCATCACTGCCATTGTCTGACGGACATTATCAACTTTAATAAAACAGATGTCTTTCGCACACTCTTCCGGCAACTGTTCGGCCACAACAGTAACTGCTCCTCGCTGTAAAGCTTGTGGCAGATAAGCAAATCCGTCAACCTTGACTCCGGGCAAGGCAAAAAACACCATTCCTGGTTCAACTTGACGTGAATCGTAGGCTAACCCAGAGATATTCCGCACCACTGACCCGATAACAGCTGCAGGTTGTAGCTCTGCCAGAAGTTTTTGTAGTGCTACCGGTTGTCTCTGTAAGTGCGTCATCAGTCAGACTCCAAAACGAATCCAGGCCGATTTTCCATAACGGATAATCTTACCTGGAGCAGGGTGTTGCTTGACCACATGACCGCTGCCTGAAAGTTTCAGGTTTAGATCCCTCTGTTGCATTGTCTGTAACACCTGCCGATAACTCATCCCTGAAAAATTCGGCATTCTCAACCCGTCACTTACTTTAATTTCAGGGAGCAATGGAGCTAAATCAGGTAATGGCTCTGCCGTAGATGATTCATCCGCCAATGCAACAACTGCTCCTTTTGGGAGGATGTTTAAATGGCTGAGAGTTTGACTGGCAATCCGGGCAAACACCGGAGCAGCAACCAAACCACCATAAGTTTTCCCTTTTGGTTCATCAACGGTAACGGATAAAATCAACGCGGGATTATCGGCCGGAACAAATCCGACAAATGAGGAGACCCGCTTATCTGGTGAGTACCCTCCTGTCACCATATCAACCTTTTGAGCGGTACCCGTCTTACCAGCAACTCGATATCCGGGGAGAGCCGCCCTGGTTCCTGTTCCCCCGGGTTCAGTCACCGACACCATCATCTCTCTCACCAGTTTTGCCGTTTTTTCTGAAATAACTCTGCGACGTACCTGAGGAAGTCGTTTTTCCACCAGTTTCCCGTCGGCAGTGGTTATTTTTTCAACCAGATAGGGTTCCATCAGCAAACCGCCATTAGCAATAGTAGCCATAGCCGTGGCAAGCTGTATTGGTGTTACACTCACCCCCTGGCCAAAGGAAATTGCGGCCAGATCTATCTCAAACCAGCGAGAAGATGGTCGAACCATTCCACCAGACTCCCCCGGCAAATCAATACCGGTCTGCTCCCCGAATCCAAAGTTGTGAAGATAAGAATAGAACCGTTCCCGTTCCAGGATCTTGCCAAGTTTTGCTGAGCCAATATTGCTGCTGAACTTTATGACCTCTTTCAGACTTAGACTTTTAAATTTCTTATGATCACGAATCGTTTTCCCTCCAACTGAAAAACGACCATTCTCACAATATATTTTCTGTCCTGGTCGCACCAACCCTTCTTCAAGAACCGCTGCCATTAAAAATGGTTTAAAAGTCGATCCAGGTTCATACATATCGCAAACAACTCGATTGCGGCGCCTAGCTGCCGGATATCGACCTGCCCGGTTCGGGTCATAATCAGGCTGACTGGCCAGTGCTAAAATTCTCCCGCTGGCTGGTTCCAACATGACAACAGTCCCACCGACAGCCCTGGTTTCGCGAACCACCCTGGCCAACTCTTTCTCTGCCACATACTGTAGTGACCGATCCAGAGTCAAATACAGATTATGGCCAGCCACACCACCCTGAACCTGCTGATCAGACGATGCCAACCCCCGTCCCCGAGCATCGTGCAGTGATACCAAGCGGCCCGGGGTTCCCTGCAATAACTGGTCATACTCCAGTTCAATTCCCTCCAGCCCTCTCGGATCCAGCCCGGTAAATCCCAGGACATGTGCGGCAATACTTGCCTGTGGGTAGTAACGCTTTCGCTCGGTGACAAACTTCAAACCATGAATCTTCAGCTTATGAACTTTTTTTGCAACTTTAGGATCAAGTTTCCGTCCTAACCAGACAAAACGTTTCCTTGAGGAAAGCAACTGAAACAGTTCCTTTTTTGATTTTTTTAGCAACTCTCCCAGTTGCCCGGAAACTTTCCGAGGATTTTTAATCAAGACAGGATCGGCATAAAGTGATTCAGCCGCCAGGCTCACAGCAAGAGGATCACCCCTGCTATCAAAAATGCTCCCTCGCTGCGGAGCTAATTTAACCACCATTTGCCGTTGCTGGTCAGCTCGATGCTGAAGTTCCGGAGCCAGGACAACCTGGAGATAGTAGGCGCGCCCGGCAATAACTAGAAAAACCAGGATAAATAAGACGCCAAAAAAGCGGATGCGGATCTGAATTCCACGTTCCATTTAAGCTATATCACTCCACTCTGATAATTTGTCCGGGTGCTGGAGTACGCAACCCCAACTCATTTCTGGCAAGTTTTTCAATTCGCTCATCTCGAGCTAAAAAAGCAGCTTCCGTTTTTAACTTTTTAATCTGTTGTTCATGACTGCGAATATCACGTTCTAAGCTGGAAATACTGTATTCAAGGTTAATTGCATGAATCCTTGACCAAACGAATAGCAGGGAGAGTAGAGAAATTAATAGGATAGCAATAAAAACTGAGCTGAGACGGGGTCGATAAAGTGAAAAATCAGTAATTTTAACCGTAACTCTGGATACTGCCTCTGACATTATAGTGACCCTTTCTTCCTCTACCCTTGATTAGCAGCGTTCAGCCGCCCTCAAGATGGCGCTGCGAGAACGTGGATTTTGATTGATTTCGTCTTCCCCGGCTTTTACCCCCCGACGGGTTAAAATTTTTACGTCGGGAGTATGATGGCACTGGCAAACTGGCAAGCGGGGTGGACAGATACAACCTTGAGCTTTTTTGCGTAACATATGTTTGACGATTCGATCTTCCAGTGAATGAAAACTGATTACCACCAACCGTCCCCCCGGTTTCAGTAAAGAAATTGCTGCAGCGACTCCCCGCTCCAGCTGTCCCAATTCATCATTAACGTGGATTCTCAGTGCTTGAAATACCCGGGTTGCCGGATGAATTTTACTCGGCCGGTAGCCACCGGGAATGGACTGCCGAACCAGCTCTGCCAGTTCATTGGTTGTCGTCAGTGGAGACTCTTCGCGCCGGGCAACAATCTTTCTGACAATGCGTCGGCTGTAGCGCTCTTCACCATATTCAAAAAAGATCCGGACCAACTCTGCCTCATCGGCCTGATTAACAACATCAGCGGCAGTAATTCCCCCGGTAGGGTCCATGCGCATATCGAGAGGTGCATCGTGACGGAAAGAGAAACCCCGCTCCGGGGTATCAAGTTGGTGGGAGGAAACCCCGAGATCAAGAAGCATCCCATCGAGCCCTGCAACATCCAGCTGGGCTAAAACTTGCCCGGCCTGATCAAACGTTGCATGATGCAGACTGACCCTGGCTCCAAAACAAGCCAATCTCTCTGCTGCCTCCTGCAATGCTGCAGGGTCTCGATCCAGCCCGATCAGACGGCTCTCCGCAGCCACCTCAAGAATCAAGCAAGAATGTCCGGCACCTCCGAGGGTGCCATCCAGATAAATACCGCCAGCCACAGGCTGCAACCAGTGCAAAACTTCCTTCGGCATCACCGATAGATGCTCAAAGGGGTGTAGCACCGTTAAAAGCCTAGATCTGCCTGCCCCTGAGCATCTTCATCCAACATCGATTCGGATTCAGCGGCAATCAAGGTGTGGGCCTGTTGACTCCAGATTTCAATTTTTTCAAACATGCCGATAACCACAACATCTTTATCCAGGTGGGCATGTTCACGCAGTGATTGGGGAATTTGAACCCTCCCCTGGGCATTAAATAGACACTCTTTTGCCGGAGCAATCCGGTTCCGTAAATTCGCTTCACGCATTGGTCCAGCCGGCATAGCAAAAACATTTTCACAAATTTCGGCCCAGCGACTCGGTGGATAGGCAACCAAACCCTTTTTATAGCGGGTGACAACCAACCCCTCAGCCGCATAATCCTGCCGCAGTTCATCTCTGAAAGGAGCCGGAATGCTGACCCGCCCTTTCAAATCGATACTGACATTATATTCACCGGAAAACTTCATATTGACACCACTTGACACTATTTGACACTAAGTTGTTAGAAATATAACGATGCAATCAATAACTGTCAAGGATAAATACTGATTTTCTGATGATTACTTGGTTAGAAAATATCTTGCTATGACAAGGACTTGGAGCAGATGAAATGATGCACAAAAAGGGAACAATTCAGAACTGTTTAATATTGTAAGTTTTTTTAAGGATAGGCTAAAATTCAACAGGCAGGAAAGTGATCAAAAACAAGGATAAAAAAGGCTTTACAACAAAATATCATCGACATCAAAGAACTGGATGTTACTCAAACCACCCTTCTAGTGTGCGGTGTAGCATGCTTCACTACTGGATTCAGACGTGTGACCCAGAATCTGCGTCATATCTGAATTCGGGCATGACGACTGAGAAGTTAAGATAAGCATCATGTCACCAGAACTTTGCAATCAGCTATAAATATTGATACCGAGATTGTTATTTTTTTTAATTGGCTGCATCCGGCGTAGAAATAACCATCTCCACCTCTTCAATCCGCCGGTCTTCCATCCGCCGAACCCGGAACAGAAGATTTTCCTCTTCGCAGGAATCCCCTTCCACGGGGATTTTCCCCATAACCTGCATCAAGTGGCCAGCCAGAGTGGTGACATGCTCGTCCGGAATGGTCAAGTCAAAACGCCGGTTCAGCTCACGTAGCGGCATTGCTGCATCAATCAGGTAATGACCCTTCCCGAGTTGTTTAAAATCGAGTTCTTCAATTTCATATTCATCATGAATTTCACCGACAATCTCTTCAACCACATCCTCAAGGGTCACAATCCCTTCCATCCCGCCGTACTCATCTACAACAATTGCCAAGTGTTCATGCTTCTTCTTAAACCGCTGCAGCAACACCCCAATCCGTTTTGATTCGGGGACATAGTAGGGGGGACGGCTCAACTCCTTAAGATCAAATTTTTCCGTCTGGGCAACATAATCAAGAATATCTTTTGAGTGGATCACCCCAACGATATTATCAAGATCTTCACTGAATACCGGAAACCGGGAATGGCGGGTCTGGCAGGCGACTGATAAAACTTCCTGAAAAGTGGCGGACAGATCAATCCCTGTCACCTCCGTCCGGGGGATCATAATATCGCGAACCCGAGTCTCCGACAGATCAAAGATCCCATGTAACATTTTCCGTTGCTCAGCGGCAACCGTCCCTGACTCTTCCCCTATTTCAATCATCGCCTTAATTTCGTCCTCAGAAACAGATAAACTTTCAGCAGCCTTTTTTCGCATGAAACTGGTTAAAAGATGAGATATTGAGGAGACAATTAAAATAATCGGGGTTAATAGCCAAACCACCAGACGAATCGGGTTCAAAACCAGAAATGACATTTTTTCTGGATATTGTGCAGCATAGGTTTTTGGGCAGATCTCAGAAAAAATCAGCAGAATGGGAGTTAAAATCAGAATCGTCAACCATTCTCCCTGCTCTCCAAAATAACTGACAAACAATCCCGTGGCAATGACTGAGGCCGCAATATTAACCAGGTTATTCCCCACCAGAATCCCACTGAGCAGGCGGTCGGGATTATCCAGCAATGCCGCAAGCTTATCCGCACCAGGATGCTCTTTTTGCTGAAGAAACCGCATCCTTAACTTATCCAGTGACAGCAACGCCGTTTCTGAACCGGAAAAAAATCCGGAAAGACCCAGCAGCACAAACAGCGCCAGCAATCGCCATAATATTTCGTCGGACATTAAAACTCCCAAGCGGGTGGATATTTACAAAACCTAATTCTACAGCGGAGTTTAACCCAAACCAATCGAAAGGGAAAGTGCTTGCTTTGCACCGAATTGAACAACATGATATAAGCCGATAACCGACTTTACGAAAGAGAAATAATGACAATGTCCGATCAATTTAAATCAGCACAGCAGCAACACCAGACACTGGCACAACAGCTCCATCACCATAACTATCTCTATCACACCCTTGACCAGCCGGAAATTACCGACGCTGAGTATGATCAGTTAATGCGACAACTGCTAGACATTGAAAGTCGCTATCCAGAATTGGTCACCCCGGAATCCCCCTCGCAACGGGTTGGCAGTGCCCCATTGGAAGGTTTTACCGAGGCAACCCATACCAGCCCAATGCTCTCCCTGGAAAACGCCTTCAATGGTGAAGATTTAAAGAGTTTTGATAGCAGAATCAAACGTTTTCTCTCTCAAACAGAAGACCTGGAATATATTTGTGAACCTAAGCTGGATGGGGTTGCCGTTGCTTTGACCTATCAGCAGGGGAAGTTGATCCGTGGTGCAACCAGAGGGGATGGAACAACAGGTGAAGATATCACCCAGAATGTCCGCACTATTGGAGCAATCCCCCTCACCCTGCAGGATGATTTTCCTGAACAACTGGAAGTGCGGGGGGAAATCTACATGGAACTGGAACCCTTCCGAAAACTGAATCAACAGCGTCGCGATGAGGGGGAGGCAACTTACGCCAACCCACGCAATCTGACGGCCGGAAGTTTGCGCCAGCTTGACCCCCGCCTGACCGCAACACGACCACTGACCATCAGTTGCTATGGCATCGGAGAGATATCTGGGATGACTCCCGAAACTCACCTGGAACTACTAAAAACATTGCACCGTTGGGGACTCAAAGTGAATCTGGAAGTGGTTAAACTAGCTAAAAATATTGAGTCGGTCATTTCCCGTTATGGTCAACTGCAACAACTGCGTGATCAACTCCCCTACGAAATTGACGGCATGGTGGTCAAGGTCAACCAGTTGGCACTGCAACAGGAGCTTGGGGAAAAAAGTCGTACTCCACGCTGGGCCATTGCCTGCAAATTTCCGGCGCGGCAGGAAAAGACGGTTCTTGAATCGGTACGGTTGCAGGTGGGGAGAACCGGAGCGGTCACCCCGGTTGCCAATCTTCGTCCGGTCAATGTCAGTGGCGTCACCGTTTCCAGCGCCAGTCTGCACAATTGGGATGAAATCAACCGATTGGATGTGCGGATTGGTGACACGGTTATTATCGAACGGGCCGGGGATGTCATCCCCGATATTGTTCGGGTGGTTAAAGAGAAGCGAACCGGCAGTGAAATACCGATTTCTGAACCAAGTCATTGTCCGGTCTGTAACTCACCACTGCTGAAGGAGGAAGATGGGGTGGTCCCCCGCTGTCAGAATTTAAGCTGCCCGGCCCGCCTTAAGGAGGCACTTAAACACTACTGTTCTCGTGGCGCTATGGATATTGAGGGGCTTGGCGACCGATTGATTGATCAGATGTTGCGGCTCGATCTTATCACCAATATTGCCGATCTCTACCGGTTGACAAAAGAGGATCTGTTCCAATTTGACCGGATGGGCGACAAACTGGCCGACAAGTTGCTGCGGGCGATTGCTGCAAGCAAACATCGACCACTGGAAAACTTCATTTTTGGCCTCGGAATTCGCCACGTCGGCCGCCATTTGGCGAAAGTTCTCAGTCGCAACTTTAAAACACTGCAAGAGCTTTCCCATGCCAGCAACGACGAGCTGCTCCAAATTTATGAAATCGGAGCACAGATCAGTGACAGCGTGGTGCGATTCTTCGCTGATGAAAACAACCAGAACCTCCTTAAACAACTGGCGGAACTCGGCATCAATCCACACAATGACCATCAGGCCAATAGCGATCAACTACAGGGTAAAATCTTTGTTTTCACTGGGTCATTGGAACAATTCAGTCGGATGGAAGGTCAGGCGTTGGTCGAAGCACAAGGGGGACGAGCCAGTGGATCAGTGAGCAAAAAAACCGATTATGTTGTTGCCGGGCCAGGTGCCGGAAGCAAGCTGGCCAAAGCAGAACAATTGGGAATCACAATTCTCAGTGAAACTGAATTTCTCGAACTGATCGAACCGGAGCAATAAAGATGGCGTTAATTCGAGCAGCAGTCCATATCAGCGGTCGGGTTCAGGGGGTCTGGTTCCGGCAGAGCACAAAAAATACGGCGGAACAATATGGAATCACCGGCTGGTGCCGGAACAACCCCGATGGTTCAGTTGAAGCAGTTTTTGAAGGGGAGGAAAGCAGCGTTAAGAATATCCTCAACTGGTGCGAAACCGGCCCTGAACTGGCTCAGGTGGACAACTTGCAGATCGAATGGGAAAACGCCACTGGGGAATTTTCCAGATTTGAAATTTATTAACCGGACAAGGTAGAAAAAACTATGGTGCGTGAAACTAAAGATACAGTAGCAAAGGAAGACACCTTTGATCGGCTGGAGATCCGTCTGGGAAGGGTTATTGCTGTTGAAGATGCCCCTGATGCACCAAAGAAAGCGTACAAACTCACAATTGATTTTGGCAAGTTCGGAACCAGAACCAGCGTCGGTCGTTTCACCTGTCACACCGCAGCAGAACTGCAAGGGCAACAGGTTATGGGGGTGTTGAATTTTGCCCCCCGGAAAATTGGCGAAACCATCTCTGAAGTCCTGATTCTGGGAGTCCAATACCCCAAAGCAGAAAGTGGTGAAGCCACTTTTATCACCCCGGCAGTTCCGG